>Ga0172373_10000465_pt1 | contig 66659 bp, 62 predicted proteins | sample Lak10m_2_FD_114546 | JGI IMG/M metagenome (GOLD analysis project Ga0172373, IMG submission 114546) | Freshwater microbial communities from Kabuno Bay, South-Kivu, Congo - kab_092012_10m | ecosystem: Environmental > Aquatic > Freshwater > Lake | place: Democratic Republic of the Congo... | reverse complement strand
AGAAGGGTGTGCCCCGACTCGCCACGTGACCTCAACGAACCGAACCGCCGGATGCGGACCCGCATGTCCGGTGGTGTGGCAGGGGAACGGCGGGAGCATCCCGCCGTCCCCTATGCCGATCAGCGGCACCAGGGCGAATCTCCGGTTCGAACTCCGGTGGCCGGGCACACGCCCTTTTGAAGGCGACGACGACAGTCGCTACACTCGTCGGCGCTGCGAGCGTGGCGGAATTGGTAGACGCACTGGGTTTAGGTTCCAGCGGTTCACACCGTGGGGGTTCGAGTCCCCCCGCTCGCACCACTGGAATTCGGGCGCTTCGCGCCCGAATAGTTCATATGATTCAAGCACTTGGCGGGACGCCAAGTGCTTGAATTCGGGCGCTTCGCGCCCGAATTCTTCGAGGCTTCCCGGCGTGGCGGAGGAACCGCCACATCCGGAAGCCTCATGGAAATCCAGGCGCCGATTGATCTTCGGGCGCTTCGCGCCCGAGTTTGAAATCCGTCGATGTCCTCCCGCTCGCCGCAGACCCGGCCGTCAGGACAGGCCGAGGCTCACCGCCAGGGCCGCGCGCCGACGCCGCTGACGCTCCGTGAGGGGCTGCTCGGTGAGGCTCTCGAGGGTGATGGTCGCCTCGTCCTTGCGCCCCAGCAGGCGCAGGGCCTCGGTGCGGCACAGCTCGCGCTCCGCGGTGCGGAAGGCCGTGGGAGGGCCGTCGTCTTCGGCGCTGGCGCGCTTGAGGGCCGCCATCGCGCCCTTGCCGTCCTTCGCGACGACGCGCTCGATGGCGCGGGTCCCCGCGAGGGCCGAGGCGAGCTTGCGGGCGTTCTGGGGCCCGCCGAGGTCACGCGGCGAGGCCTTCTGGTGGCGCCGCTCGGCCTCCTGCAGCAGTGCGTCGGCGGCGCCGGCGGCGTCCTCCTCGCCATCGAGCGTGAGGGCGAGGTGGGCAAAGGCCCGGTTGTTGAGCCACAGCACCGTCGTCAGCGGCATGTGGAGGAAGCCCGGCGGGTGCCGGTCGAGGACGGCGGCGGCCTCCTTCACGAGGTCCTGCTGGATGAGGACGCTGGCGAGGTTCGACGCGGCGAGGGTCCGCATCACGCCCGACGGACTCTCGACAAGCGCCTTCTCGGCGGCGGAGCGGGCCGCCGCCAAATCCCCCAGCGCGATGCCGCCGACGACGGACTGGCCGAGGCGGTTCTGCCGCCAGGTCTGGGCCAGCACCTGCCCGGTGGCGAGGGCGACCGCAAAGAAGCCGGCGGCCGGCAGGGTGACGATGCCGCTGGCGACGCCGACGCCGATGACGGCGCTGCCGCCGACGAGGACGAAGAACCGGCCAACGTTGCGCCACGAGCGGCCCGGCACCGGCGGCCGGTAGGGCTGCAGCGCCGCGGCCGGTCCAGCGGCGACCGGCACGAGGTCCCCGGGCGCAGGCTCCGCCTCGGTGGCGCTGTCGTCGTCAAACAGCCCACGCTCGGGGCGCAGCCGCATCAGACCCTTGTCATCGGCCTCGTATCGCACCTCGTCACGATAACCGCTTCCCCCGGCGGCGGCCAACGTCGGCGACGCGCCTGCCCGTGGGCGATCTTGTCAAGGCCGGTCGATTGCGGTTGCCAAAGGCGCGCGATTCACGGCATCGATCGGGCGTGGCCCTCCCCCTCTCGCGCCTGCGCTACATCACCGTCGAGGGCTGTATCGGTGTGGGCAAGACGACGCTCACGCACCTGCTCGCGAAGCACCTTAAGGCGCGCGCCGTCCTCGAGGTCGTCGAGGAGAACCCCTTCCTCCCCGACTTCTACCGGGACCAGGTGGCCCACGCCTTCAAGACCCAGATGTTCTTCCTGCTGTCGCGCTTCAAGCAGCAGGAGGCCCTGCTGCAGGGCGAGCTCTTCGGCGAGGGCGGCGTCGTCTCCGACTACCTGTTCGCGAAGGACCGCATCTTCGCCGAGCTCACGCTGTCCTCGTCGGAGATGGGCCTCTACGACCAGATCTTCCGGGCCCTCCACCAGCGCATCCGCAGCCCGGACCTTGTCATCTACCTGCACGCCCCGATGGAGGTCATCCTCGAGCGCATCAGCCGCCGGGGTCGCGCCTTCGAGAAGGACATCGACCGTGGCTACCTCGAGAGCCTCGTCGACGCCTACAGCCGCTTCTTCACCGACTACGACGACGCCCCGGTGCTGATGATCGACACGTCGGACCTCAACTTCCCGCAGCGGCAGGAGGACGTCGACGTCCTCTTCGAGACGCTCGGCCTGTTCCCCGGCGCCGACGACGCCGGGGCTGATGGCCGCCGCCGCTTCACGCTCACCGGTCGCCCCGCGACGACGCCGCCGCAGCCGACGAAGCCGCAGCAACAGCCCCTGCTCTGACGGCATCCAAGGCCCATGGCGAAGCGCGCGCTCCTGCTCATCAACCTCGGGACGCCCGACTCCACGAGCGTCGACGACGTCCGCCGCTATCTGCGTGAGTTCCTCGGCGACCCCGACGTCATCTCACTGCCGGCGCCGCTGCGCTTCCTGCTCCTTGAGGGCATCATCCTGCGGACGCGGCCGAAGAAGAGCGCCCACGCCTATCAGCAGATCTGGACGGAGCGCGGCTCGCCGTTGCTCTTCCACTCGCAGGACCTCGCCGACAAGGTGCGCGAAAAGGTCGCCAAAGACACCCGCGTCGCCCTCGCCATGCGCTACGGCAACCCGTCGATCCACGACGTGCTGCAGCAACTGCAGCGCGACGGCGTCGACGAACTCTGCGTGTTTCCGCTCTATCCGCAGTTCTCGCGCGCGAGCACGAAGACGGTCATCACGAAGCTCAACCTCGAGGCCCGGCGGCTCGGCTACGCGCCGAAGGTCTCGTGGGTGCCGGCGTTCTACGACGCGCCCGCCTTCATCGACGCCTTCGTCGACGTGGGCAGGAAGGCGATGGCCGACTTCGCCTTCGACAAGGTGCTCATGAGCTTCCACGGCTACCCCGAGCGCTACCTGCGCGAGGACGATCCGAGCGGCCGACACTGCCTCAAGCGCGCCGACTGCTGCGACGTTGCCGTCGACGCCAACCGCGACTGCTACAAGCACCAGTGCGTCGTCACCGCCCGTGACCTCACGGCGAAGCTGGGCCTTGCCCCCGAGCAGACCATCGTCTGCTACCAGTCCCGCCTGCAGGACACCTGGGTGAAGCCGTACACCGACAAGGTCGTCGTCGAGGCTGCGCAGCAGGGCGTGAAGCGGCTGCTCGTCTTCAGCCCGGCCTTCGTCGCCGACTGCCTCGAGACCCTCGAGGAGCTCGCCATGCGCGCCAACGAGGACTTCCGGGCCGCCGGCGGCGAGGAGCTGCGCCTCGTGCCAAGCCTCAACAGCGAGCCCGCGTGGGTCGACGCCGTCGTCTCCCTCGCCCGCGCCGTCGACCCGGCGCTGTGAACGCGGTTCAGGCTGTGACGTCGACCACCGCGGTCGCGGCGATGTGATCCCCGCCAATGACGCAGTCCGCCATCCGGTGCCAAGGAGGCCCTGGAGGGTTCACTCATGCGTCATCTCTTCGCTTCCCTGCTGTTGTCCGGTGCCGTGCTGTCCTGTGCGCCGCAGCTCGACGGCACCGTCTGTACCGACGACGGCTGCCGGGTCGACAGCGACCTTGTCATCCTCAACGACCAGGCCGACGTGGACGCGATGACCGACGTCGTCGCGGTCAGCGGCGACCTGACGATCGCCGCCCGCGATGGCGCCACTCTCGACCTCACACCGCTCGCGTCGCTGCGCGAGGTGGGGGGCGACCTCACGCTCTCGGCCGGCGCGGACCGACTCCCCCTCCCGGCGTTGACGAGCGCCGGCAGCATCCGCGCAGGCCTCGACGGCGCGGCGCCGCTGGAGGCCGTGGAGGTGCCATCCCTCGTCGAGGCCGACCTCATCTTCGTCCGCACGACGACGATGACGTGGTCGACGTCGGCGCGGGTGCGCGAAGCACGCCTCCATGGGATCGAGGGGACCTTGAGCGTCCCCGACGCAGAGGTGCTGATCCTGCGCGACACCGCCATCACCGCCATCGAGGGCGCGGCCCCGCGCCTGGACCAGCTCGACGTCGACACCGACGCCACGCTCGCCGACCTCGGCCCCCTCCGCTACGCCGCCACGGTGACGGGCATATCGTTCAACCGGGTGCCGGCGCTGCCGCTCTGCCAGATCAGCTATCTGTCGATCATCAGCGCCGCCGCCTTCCTCTGCAATTTCACCGATCCCATCGATTGTGGCGCCGACGTCGACGCGACCTGCGACGACCTCGTCGAGGGCGCCACCTGCATGCCGAACCACGGGTGCGGCGACGGCCTCTTTTGCGGTGACCCCGCGTGCACGGACGCGCCTGAAGACTGTGTCGATATCGCGGGCGTCTGCCGCCGCTGATCAACCGGGCCAGCGGTTGATCAACCGCGCCAGCGGTTGACCATCCACACATCAAGCGCGGAGCGCTTGATCAGCCGAGGCGGGCGACGCCGACGACGGAGTTGTGGCCGTAGAACGCCGCGCACTTCGGGCAGGTCGTGTAGTAGAGGTACTGCTCGCCCGGCGTCTTGCCGGCGTCGACGACGGCCTTCTGGAGCGCCTCACACCAGCGGGGCGCGTCGGAGAACGGGCCGTCAAAGACCTTGCAGAGGTAGTCGCCGCTGAGCTCCACCATCTCGGCGCCCGGCACCGGCGTGTCGACGGCGAAGAGGTGCTCGGCGTGCCAGGCGGAGGTGTCGTGGCTCAGCACGAGGAAGGCGCCGCTGGCGGCGTGGGCCTTCTCGATGGCCGCCCACGTCTTCGCCATCACGTGGCCCATGTTGAGGGGCATGTGGAAGAAGCTCACCGTCGACGCCTTCACGAAGGGCTTGTGGTCGAAGTGGAGCGTCACGCCGTCCCAGCGCTCCGGATGGAAGCGCGGGCAGCAGCCGGTCGGGTTGTCGCTGGCGTCGGTGGCCGGGATCGCGTTGGTCTGCACGGCGTCCTCCCATGTGGTTGGCGGTAGGATACTCCGGTGGCCGTGTTGCGCCCATCGCGGCGACAGCGCACGGTGTCGACGATGTCTGCCGACGACCAGCGCCGCGGGCGGTCCCTGATCCGCACCATCTACACGGGCACCGTCGCCCTGCGCACCGTCGTCACCGACGCGGCCCGCGCGCGCTCCATCGCCGCCATCGTCGCCCGCCACGGCTTCACCCAGCTCCTCGCCTGGCGTCGCGCCGGCGACGAGGCCGAGAAGGACGAGGCCCGCAAGGAGCTCCTCGGCGGCGAGTCGAGCCCCCAGAGCGTCGCCGACAAGGAGGACCTCGCCGGCCGCGTCGTCGCCATGCTCGAGGAGCTCGGGCCCACCTTCGTGAAGTTCGGGCAGGTGCTGTCGACGCGCCCCGACCTGATCCCGCCGCTCTATGTGGAGCGCCTGCAGAAGCTGCAGGACCACGTGAGCGAGGTGCCCCTCGAGGACATCCGTCGCCAGATCGAGATGAGCCTCGGCGACACCATCGAGAACCTCTTTGGCTCCTTCGAGGAGCGACCGATGGCATCGGCGTCGATCGCCCAGGTCCATGGCGCGACGCTGAAGGACGGCACCGCCGTCGTCCTCAAGGTGCAGCGCCCCGGCCTCAAGCCGGTCATCGACGCCGACCTCTCGCTGCTGCGCTTCCTCGTCGACCAGGCCGTCGGCATCTTCCCCGAGGCCGAGAGCTTCGACATCCGGGGCATGGTCACGGAGTTCGAGGCCTCGCTGCGGCGTGAGCTCGACTTCGACGTCGAGCGGCGCTCGCTGGAACGCTTCCGTCGGAACTTCCGCGACAACCCGAAGATCCACTTCCCCGCCGTCTACGCCGACCACTGCAGCCGCGTCGTGCTCTGCATGGAGCGCCTGCGCGGCAAGAAGCTGACCGCCATCGACGACGAGGAGGAGCGCTTCCGGGTCGCGAAGATCTACCTCGACGCCGCCTACCAGATGGTCTTCAAGGACGGCTTCTTCCACGGCGATCTCCACCCCGGCAACGTCTTCGTCGAAGAGGACGGCCGCCTCGGCCTCATCGACTTCGGCATGGTGGGCCGCCTCAGCCGCCAGAACCGCGAGCGCCTCGTCGACGTGCTGTTCTCGCTGATGAGCGAGGACCTCGAGAACGTCGCCCGCATCTGGTTCGCCGTCGGCAAGCCGGGCACGAGCGTCGACTACGCCGCCTTCGAGAGCGAGGTCATCGACGTCCTCGAGCGGCACATCGTCGGGCGTGACCTCGACGAGTGGGATCTCGCGGCCTTCTTCACCGACCTCGCCGCCGGCGCCGTGAAGCATGGCATCCGGCTGCCGTCGGACTTCACCATGATGTTCAAGGCCATGGTGACGACGGAGGGGCTCGCCCGCTCGGTGGCCCGCGGCATCAACCCCGTCGAGGCCGCCCGGCCCTACATCGAAGAGCTCATCCGCGATCGCTACAGCCTCGACCGCGTGAAGCAGAAGGCCCTCGTCGAGGGCGTCCGCGTCGTCGACCTCTTGTGGGCGCTGCCGTCGACGATGGAGCGCATCGTCGAGAAGATCGAGGCCGGTGACCTGCAGGTGCGCCTGAAGCACGAGCACCTCACCGACAGCGCGCGGACCATCGCGGCGGCCGCCAACCGCGTCGGCCTCGCCGTGATCAGCGCCGCCGGTGCCGTCGCCGGCGCCCTCACGATGGGTCGCGGCCCCGAGGTCTTTCTTGGCTTGTCGCCGCTGTCGTTGATCGCCTTCGGCATCGCGTTTGCGTCGACGGTGATGTTCTTCTTCTCCATGCTCCGAGGCCGCTGATGCTGGGCATCGTCTCTCCGCTGTTGTCGTCGATCCCCGGGGTCTCGCACCGGTTCTTCGGCCGCGTCGGCGGCACGAGCCCGAACCCGTGGCTCGGCCTCAACATCTCCTTCGACGTCGGTGACGCCCCCGCCCGCGTCGCCGAGAACCTCGCCCGCACCCGCTTCCAGATCGGCGTGAAGAAGGACGCCCTGTTCTGCCCGAAGCAGGTCCACGGCCGCGACGTCGTCGTCGTCGACGAGGGCAGCGACGTCGACACCGTCGCCGGCCTCCACGCCGACGGCATCCTCACCCGCGCCCGCGACCGCGCCGTGGGCGTCCGCACCGCCGACTGCGCGCCGATCCTCCTCGCCGCCGACGACGGCAGTGTCGTCGCCGCCGTCCACGCCGGCTGGCGCGGCGCCGTCGGGGGCGCCATCGAGGCCACCCTCGCCCGGCTCGACGTGCCGCCTGCCCGCCTCGTCGCCGCCGTCGGCCCCTGCATCGGCCAGGACGCCTTCGAGGTCGGCCCCGAGGTCGTCGAGGCCGCCCGCGCCGTCGTCGACGTCACCAGCCTCGTGCGGGCCGGCGTCGGCGACCGCCAGCACCTCGACCTCGCCGGCCTGTGCCGCCGCGTGCTGGAGCGGGCCGGCGTCGAGCGCGTCGACGTCGTCGGCGGCTGCACGGTGTCGCAGCCCTCCCTCTACTTCTCGCACCGCCGCGACCACGGCACGACCGGCCGCCAGCTCGCCGCGATCGCCCGCACCGATCCCCCGAACCTCGACGACGAAGCACTCCGCTGACCGGCTGCGCCGCTCCAATCGACACCCGCTGAATGGAGTGGACGCCGGCGCCGTCGGAGCCGCCATGAACGCCTCCAGACGCATCACCGAGGGCAGCAAGACCCTCTCCTGGCTTCTGCGGCACGGTGCCATCGAGCGGCAGCTCGCGATGGACGCCGCCGGCTTTGCCGCCATCGCCGACGTGCTGCGGCTGACCGGTCTCGACCGTGACGCGCTCGACGCGATCGTCAGCGAGAACAACAAGAGCCGCTTCCAGATCGCCGGCCCACGGATCCGCGCCGTGCAGGGCCACTCCGAGGGCACGCCCGTCACCCGCGAGGGTCTGGAGGCGAGCTGGGACGTCGTCGTCGACGACGCGCCCGTCTTTCACGGCACCACCGTCACCGCCGCGCGGTCGATCCTCACGGGCGACGGCATCCACAGCGCCGCCCGCAGCCACGTGCACCTCGCGCCGTCGACGACGTCGGTGGTGGGCAAGCGACACGAGGTGCAGGTCCTCCTCGTCGTCGATCCACCCCGCCTGCGCGCGGCCGGCCACACGCTGTGGCGTGCGCCCAATGGCGTGCTGCTCACCCGGGCCGTGCCCCGCGCGGCCATCGTCGACGTCGTCGCCAGCAGCGCCGACGCCGCGCAGGTGGCGTCACTGACCGGGCTGTTGACCCGTCAGTGACCCGCGGGCTCGCGCACGCGCAGCGACAGCGCGGCCGCGACGACGAGCAGCAGGGCACCGAGGGCGAACGGCAGTGAGCGGTGCAGATCGAGGAGCGCGCCGGCGATGCCGGGGCCGACGATGCGGCCGAGTGACGACACGCTCTGCCCGACGCCGAGGATGGCGCCCTGGCGGTCCTCGGGGACCGAGCGCGACAACAGCGACGACGACGACGGCGAGAACACGCCCGAGCCCGCCGCCACCACGATCTGGATGGCGAGCATGGCGACAAACGGCAGCGCAAGAAACGGCAGCGCCGCGGTGGCGCCGAAGCCGATCGCGATCAGCAACGAGCCAGCGAGCAGCAGCGTCGGCTCGCCGAAGCGATTGCGCAGCGGGCGGATGAGGCCGCCCTGCACGATCACCGCGGTGATGCCGACGGTGACGAGGACCTGCATCGCGAGGGTCGCGGCCTCCTTGTGACCGGCCTCGGTGCCGAAGATCGTCGGCGACACGAACTGCCGCTCGACAAACAGGGAGAGCGCCGCCTCCATCAGGGAGAAGCCGACGGTGAAGACGAAGCCCATCACGAGCAGCGGCGCCACGCCCGGCATGCCCATGGCCTGCTTGAGCGCCTGCATCGGCAGCAGGGAGCGGCGGCCGCCGTGGCCGTCGTCGACGACGAGGCCGGCGCGGGCGGCGGCGCGCTTCTCCTCGGTGTAGCTCTCGGGGAGCAGGAAGAACGCCGCGACCCAGTTCACGGCGGCGAGGCCGGCGGCGATCAGGGCCGGCACCTCGGGACCGTAGCGGCCACCGAAGACGCCCCCGATGATGGGCCCGAACAGGAAGCCGAGGCCGAAGGCGGCGCCGACCATGCCCATGCCCTTCGCGCGGTCCTTCGCCGAGGTGACGTCGGCGACGACGGCCTGCACCGTGCCGAGGTTGGCGTTGCCGAAGCCGGCGATGAGGCGGGAGGCCACGAACATCCACAGCGCGTTGGCGAAGCCGAGGATGAGCCAGCCGACGCAGGCGAAGGCGATGGAGACGAGGATGACCGGACGACGACCGATGCGGTCCGACAGGCGTCCCCACAGCGGCGCGCACACGAACTGCATGAGTGAGTAGCTGGCGCCGATCAGCGTGACGACGGTGGCGCTCGCGCCGAAGCTCTCGGCGTAGAACGGCTGCACCGGCAGGATGACGCCGAAGCCGAGCAGATCGAGAAACAGCGTGAGGAAGACGACGCCGAGAATGCGGCGACGCTGCCGGGCCAGCGCGGGGTCCTCGGCGGTGGCGTCGGCGGCGGGAGCAGAAGCGTGCGGGTTCACCCGCTCGCTATGCCGCCCCGGGTGGTCCGGCGCAACGGTTCAGGGCGTCGTCGTCGTCGCCGGCGTGCGGGTGAGCTCGGCCATCAACTCGGCGGCGAACGAGGCACGCCAATAGGCCGACAGGGCCTCGATCTTGTCGTCGTCGCTGCCCTCGCGCAGCTCCTCGGCCTGGTTGAACTCGGTCACGATCCGCTGCGGCAACAGCCCCGTGGCGGCCTTCACCGACGCCGCCGCGATGAGGGCGCCCTCGCGGGCGGCCGCGATCTGGGCCGTCAGCGCCGCCCGCCGTCCGATGACGCCGTTCTTGTACTCGAGAGCGTAGTACTTGTTCTGCAGCGCCGCCGCCGACAGGTAGGCCTCGGCCCCCGCCGCCAGCGCGATGATCCGCTCGAGGTCGCTCTCCTTCGCCGAGAAGCCCGCCGCGAGCTGCGTGCCCATCGCCGCCGTCGCCCAACGCGGCTCGAGGAACGAGAACGACGACGACGACGCCTCATCGAGGCCGACGAGGGACTGGAAGTAGCTCTTGCCCGCCGACGCTGCCGACGCGTAGCCGCGCGCGAGCGCCTGCAGCGTGCCCGTCTGCACCGCGGCGCCGCCCTGCTCGGCCGCACCGCCGAAGGCGATGTCCATCCGCGCCGCCGCGAGCGTCGACTCGGCGCGGGCCAGCACCGGCGCCGTCTTCAACAACAGCATGAAGAAGGCCCGCACCTTCTCCTGGCTCTGGGCGGCGTCGGTCGACGACTCGAGCTGCTTCGCCGTGTCGACGGCCTGCTGCAGCCCGTTCTTGCCGGCGGCGACGAGGGCGAGGGCGTCGACGATGCTCTCGACGGCGAGGACGGCGTTGACGGCCGAGACCGCGTCGCCGGCGCCGCCGGTGAGCCCCTGGCCCACCTCGGCGAGCATGGTCGTCGCCTGCCCCTCGAGTTCGAGGTAGGGCACGAGGACGTTGAAGGCCTCGTCGAGCTTGCCGGCCTGGGCCGCCCGCACGATGGCGAGGGAGTCCTCGGCGGCGGCGGTGGCCACGGCAACCTCGAGCCACTTCTTCTCGGCGGCGATGAGCTGGCCGCTCTTCTCGGAGGCGGTCGCCTGCTGCACGGCGGCGAAGATGGGGGTGTAGATCCAGCTGAGGCTCTGGCGCGTGGCGTTGTCCATCGCGTTGAGCTGGGGCTGCACCCGCGAGAACGCCGACTCCGCCGTCGCCCGCCACATGTCGACGCGGATGCGCGTGGTCTCGATGAGCTCCGGCGACGCCTTCAGCGCCGTCGGCTCGAGGGCGGGCCGGGCCTCGAGGGCCTGCCCGGTGAGCAGCAGGTAGGCGTCGGCGAGCGTGCCGACCTCGACCGTCTTGACGCCGAGCTGCTGACCGAGGGCGTCGATGTCGACGACGCGCCCCGTCTTCAGGTCTTCGGACTGGCGACAGCCGACGGGGTAGCCAAAGACCTTCTTGCCCTGCGCCGCCGCCCCCTGGAGCTTCTGCGGGATGCCGCCGACGGGGCCGGTGGTGCCGTCGGGGTTGATGGTGCCGGTCATCGTGACGTCGGGCAGGACGGGCACGCCGCGCAGCAGCGCGAGGAAGGCCGCCGTCGTCAGCATGCCCGCCGACGGGCCGTCGACGTGGCCACCGGTGCGCACCGTGAACTCGTTGGCGAGGAAGGACTGGCGCGCCCGCCCCGCCGCCGTGAAGGCCGCGATCCACGCCGTCGAGCGCCACTGCTCGCCGGCGCCACCGGCGAACTCTTCGACAACGCCGACGGAGGCGCCCGGCGCGCGGTTGGCCTCGACCCGCAGCGTCGCGGGCGCGGTGCCGCCGCGGACGTCGTCGGTCTTTGGCGTGCCGGCGAACCAGACGAAGTCGACCGTGGCCTCGCGGCGCTCGGGCACCTGGGCGTGGGCTGGCCGACCGGAGACGACGACAGCGAGGACGAGGGAGACGAGGGGGATGACGCGCAGCACGGCGGCAGCGTCACACAAGGCACGGTCCGCGCTCAAGGCGCGCGCGCCACCAGCAACAGGCGGGGCGCCCCCTCGTGGTACGGGCCGAGGTCGACGTCACCGAAGGCCTCCTCGACGACGAAGCCGGCGTCGACGACGGCGGCGAGGACCTCGGTCGTCGTCCACATGTACTGAAACAGCGCCGTCTGGATGAGGTCGTCGCTGTCGCCGGGGGCGTAGCGGATGTCGATCCGCATGAGCCGACTCGGCCCGTGGTAGGCGGAGCGGTCACAGGTCAGGAAAGGCACGCCCGTCGTCGGATGCACGCGCTCGTCGACGCGGCCCCACGGGATGCGGCCGCGCCGGATCGACTCCCAATAGGGCCCCGTGAGGTCGACGGCGAAGCGACCGCCAGGCGCGAGGCGCGCGCGGATGTGCCGCAGCGTCTCGTCGAGCGCTGCGCGTCCGCGGACGTGGAGGATGCCGTTGAACGGGAAGATGACGAGGTCGGCCGGCGTCGACGGGCCGACGAAGGTGTGGCCGAGGGCGTCCTCGACGTCGACGGTGCTGACGCCCTGGCGCGACATCTTGTGCAGCAGCCGCGCGCGCATCGACGCCGCCGGCTCGACGGCGTGCAGTCGCCGCCCGCCCGCCGCCAGCGGCAGTGTGAGGCGCCCCGTCCCGGCCCCGAGCTCGACGACGACCCCGCCCGCGGGCAGCACGGCGTCACAGACGCGGCGGTAGAACATGAGCTCGCCGAGGTAGCCGGCGTAGTCGACGTCGTACCAGTCGCCGGCGTCGTAGATGTCGGCCTCGACCAGGCGGCGCGCCCCGAGCTGCAGCGACGCAGGCAGCAGGTCTTCGCCGTCGGAGGCGGCACCGGCGATGTCGTCGTAGGAGAACGGACGCACGCCCGCACCCTACACCTTTTCCCGCTGCTCGCGCTGCGGCATGGTCCGACCATGCGTCCGGCCACGTTCTTTCCGGTGACGACGACGCCGCTCGCCATGCGGGCCGGCCTGCACCCCTTCGGCGAAGACTTCAGCAATGGCGAGCGCGACCGCCAGTACTTCCTGCGCGACGACGAGGCGCCCCGCTATCAGGCCGCCGCCCGCGCCGTCGTCGACGATCGCCACGCCGTCGTCGACGACACGCCGGTCCGGCACGCCGTGCACCGCGAGGCCCTCACCTTCATCCGGGAGCGGCTCGCCACCGAGCACGGGCTGCACCTCGCCGCCCTCGCCGACCTCGACGACACCACGCCGATGCGGACCCGCTACGAGGCCGTGCGCGACGCGGTCCAGGAGGACTTCGCCGTCCTGCACCGCGGCGTCGACGACGCCGGCGACGCCATCGCCCTCTTCGTGTGCTTCCCGTCGGGCTGGCGTCCAGAGCGCCTCAAGGGCGCCGACTTCGCCGGCATCCACGGGCCCGTGCCTGACTTCGTGAAGAAGCCGGCGGCGGCGCAGTCGATGGTCCGGGCGATGGTGGAGCGTGGCCCCTACGTCCGCTTCGTCTGGACGGTGAGCGCCGACGACCACCTCGATCACCATCCGGAACACGGGCGCCGCGACGCCTTCACGGCGACGACGTCGACGGCGTACCTCCGCGTCGAGCGACAGGTGACGGTGCCCTTCCCCGCGGTGGGCGGCAGCCTGTTTCTGATCCGCTCCTTCCTGCGGCCCTTCTCGACGCTCACGGCCGCCGAGAAGGCGACCCTCGCCGAGGCGCTGCGGCAGATGCCCGACGACGTCGCCGCCTACAAAGGCCTGCTCGCCGGCCGGCCCCGCATGCTCGCGCTGCTGGCGCCTTGAGGAGACCACGGTCGAAAACTGGCGCCACCCGGTGACCGCCGGCCACGATGGTGGCCGGAGGTTGCCATGAGCCAGAACACCGATCGTGATGTCTTCTTCGCCTCGCTCGCCCTCTTCGACAAGGACGAGAGCGAGCTGCGCCAGCGCGCCCTGCCCGCCGACACCGACGTCGACGCCAGCGTCGAGGCCGCCTTCTGGAAGGCCCTCGGCAACCCGTCGCTGCTGCCGCTCTGATCCCTGCGCACCGCCGCCGACGCCGGGCTACACTCCCGGCGTCGGAGGTCGCATGTGCAGCATCTGTGGCTGTGGTGGTGGGTCGACGGCGCGCACGCACGCGCATGCGCACGACCATGCGCATGACCACGAGCACGCGCATGACCACGACCACACGCACACCCATGGCCATGCCCACCAGCACGCGCACGCGCCTGGTGGCGTCGGGGCGCGGGTGCTGCAGCTCGAGCAGGACATCCTGCACGACAACGACACCCTCGCCGCCCATGTGCGGGCCCACCTCGCGGCCGCCGGCACGCTGGCGCTGAACCTCGTCTCGAGCCCCGGCGCCGGCAAGACCACGCTGCTCGTCGAGACCCTGAAGCGCCTCGGCGCCCGGCATCCGGTCGCCGTCATCGAGGGCGATCAGCACACAAGCCTCGACGCCGACCGCATCCGCGCCACCGGCACCGCCGCCGTCCAGCTCAACACCGGCAAGGGCTGCCACCTCGACGCCCGCGGCGTCCACGACGCCCTGCACGAGCTGCCGCCCCTGCCCGGCGGCGTGCTCTTCATCGAGAACGTCGGCAACCTCGTCTGCCCCGCCGGCTTCGACCTCGGCGAGGCCGCGCGCGTGCTCGTGTTCTCGGTGACCGAGGGCGAGGACAAGCCGCTCAAGTACGCCGACATGTTCGCCACCGCCCGGCTCGTGCTGCTGAGCAAGTGCGACCTGCTGCCGTACCTCCGCTTCGACGTCGACCGCGCGCGGGCCTGCATCGCGCAGGTGAACCCCGACGCGGAGGTGCTGCCGATCTCGACCACAAGCGGCGAGGGGATGGACGCGTGGCTCGCCTGGATCGAGGCGCGGTGCCCGCCGCGCTGACGACGACGGGGGCGACGTCGGCGCGCCTCGTCGTCACCGGGCTCGTGCAGGGGGTCGGCTTCCGGCCGTGGGTGGCCCGCCGGGCTATCGCCCTCGGGCTGCGCGGCCGGGTGAAGAACACCGGCGACGGCGTCGAGATCGAGGTCCACGGCGCGGCCGACGCCGTCGCGCGCTTCGTCGCTGCCGTGACCGGGGACGAGGCCCCCGGGCTCGTGGCGCGAGCCACCGCGTGGCCGCCGTCGTCGACCGCGCCGATGGACTTCTCGATCGACGCCAGCGACGTCGACGCCGGCGGCGCGTGGATCGGCGCCGACACCGCCGTCTGCGCGCCGTGCCTCGACGAGCTCTTCGATCCCGGCAACCGGCGCTACCGCCACCCCTTCATCCACTGCCCGCGCTGCGGGCCACGCTTCACCATCCAGCGTGGCGTGCCCTTCGATCGCGCCCGCACGAGCCTCGCGGCGTTCGTCGAGTGCGCCGACTGTGTCGCCGAGGGGCGCGACCCCGACGATCGGCGATGCCACGATCAGACCAACGCCTGTCGACGCTGCGGACCGCGGCTGTGGCTCCGCACGCGCGACGGACGGCGCCTCGAAGACGACAGCGACGGCGACGACGGCGCGGCCATCACAGCGGCGGCGGCCCTCCTCGCGGGCGGCGGCGTGCTGGCCCTCAAAGGGATGGGCGGCTTCCACCTCGTCTGCCGCGCCGACGACGACGACGCCGTCGCCCGCGTGCGGGCCTTCAAGCAGCGACCGACCCGCCCCCTGGCGGTGATGGCCGCGAACGTGGCGTCGGCGTCGGCGTGGGTCGCCCTGGAGCCCGCCGAGGAGGCGGAGCTCTGTGGGCCGGCGCGCCCGATCGTGCTCGTCCGCCGTCGACCGACGGCACCGTCGTCGCTGCCGCTGGTGGCCCCGGGGCAGGCGTGGCTTGGCGTGATGCTGCCCTCCACCGCCATCCATCATCTGCTGTTCTGGGAGGCGGCGGGTCGGCCGGCGACGACGACCGCGCGGGCGCAGGCGCAGCCGGCGCTGTGGGTCGTGACGAGCGCCAACCGCCGTGGCGAGCCCCTGATCATCGACGACGACGTCGCCACCGACGCCCTCGTCGACGTCGCCGACGGTTGGCTGCTGCACGATCGGGCCATCGTCGCCCGCGCCGACGACAGCGTGCTGCGCGTCCGCGACGACGGAAGCCCCTGCCAGCTGCGGCGGGCCCGCGGTTTCGCGCCCCTGCCGTGGTCGTCGACAGCACCCGGGCCGGGCAGCGACGCCGTGCTCGCCCTCGGCACCGACCTGAAGGCCACCATCTGTGTGGCGCGGCCGGCGGGTGATGGCTTCATCGACTGGGTTGTCTCGCCGCACCTCGGCGGTCTCGGCGGCCCCGCCGCCCGCACGTCGTTTGGCGACGTCGTCGCCCGGTGGCAGGGCCTCGTCGGTCCGGCGCCGGCCGCGGTGGCCTGCGACGCCCACCCCGACCTGCACTCGTCGCGCGTGGCGGCGACGATTGCCGCCGCCGCCGGCGTGCCGCTCGTCGAGGTCGGCCACCACCACGCCCACATCGCGGCCGTCATCGCCGAGCAGATCGACGCCAACGCCTGGGACACGCCGGTCATCGGCCTCGCCCTCGACGGCTTCGGCGTCGGCGACGATGGCGGCGCCTGGGGCGGCGAGCTGCTGCACGTCGACGGCGACCGCTGCGTACGGCTCGGGCACCTGGGGCCCCTCGGCCTGCCCGGCGGCGATCGGGCCGCGCGCGAGCCGTGGCGCCTCGGCGTAGCTGCGCTCGTGGCCTGCGATCGGCTGGCGATGGCGCGCGCCCGCTTCGGCGACGAGCCCCTCGTCGACGCCGTCGCCCGCCTCGCCGCCAGCGGCCCGTCGACATCGAGCCTCGGTCGCCTCTTCGACGCTGCCGCGGCCGTCCTCGGGGGACCGCGGCGCACGAGCTTCGAGGGCGAGGCCGCCTTGTGGCTGGAGAACCTCGCCCTCGGCACCGATGACGACGACGACGACAATGACAGCGACGACGACAACAACGTCCGGTGTGTCTGGCGCGGCGACGGCGACGCGCCGCGATTGCTCGACTGGCGACCGCTGCTGACCCACCTTGTCGACGCCGCCGACACCCGGTCGGCCGCCGGGCGCGCGCGGGCGTTTCACGACGGGATCGCGCGGGCCCTCGCCGACGGCGCCCTCGATGCCGCGCGCCGCACCGCCTGCAGCACCGTCGTCCTCGCGGGAGGGTGCCTGGCCAACCGCCGGCTCGACGAGGCCCTCACGCGGCGCCTCGTGCGCGGCGGCGTCCGCGTCTGGCGGCCATGTCGACTGCCGGTGGGTGATGCCGCGATCAGCGTCGGGCAGGCCCTGGTGGCCATGTGTCACCTCGCCCGCCCGGGTCGTGCGTCGCCCTGACCGTCGGCCGGGGTATGCTGCGCCGCGTGTGCCTCGCCCTCCCCGCCCGCGTGTGCCGCGTCGACGCCGACGGCTCCGGCGTGGTGGAGCTCGCCGGCGTGCGGCGCACCGTCTCGTTCGCGCTCCTCGACGAGGTCGCCGTCGGTGACCACGTGATCGTCCACGTCGGCTACGCCCTGACCCGCCTCGACACCGCCGAGGCCGAGGCGACGCTGCAGGCCTTCGCCGCCCTCGGTGACGTCGTTCCACCGGAGCCGTCGTCGTGAGGTACGTGACGGCGTTTCGGGATCCCGCCCTCGCCCGGACGCTCGCCGCCGCCATCGCGCGCGCCGTCGTGCCCGGCAGGTCGTACCGCTTCATGGAGTTCTGCGGCGGCCACACCCACGCGCTCGCGCGCCACGGCGTGCTCGCGCTGCTGCCCGACGCCGTCCGCATGGTGCACGGACCCGGCTGCCCCGTCTGCGTGCTGCCGATGGGCCGCATCGCCCAGGCCATCGACGTCGCCCGCCGCCCCGGCGTCATCCTCGCGACCTACGGCGACACGATGCGGGTCCCCGCCGACAACGGCAAGAGCCTGCAGCAGGCCCGCGCCGACGGCGCCGACGTCCGCATGGTCTACGCCGTCGACGACGCCCTCGCGCTCGCGCGGGCCCATCCGGAGCGCGAGGTGGTCTTTCTCGCGATCGGCTTCGAGACGACGACGCCACCGACGGCGGTGGCCCTGCAGCGCGCCCGGGCCGACGGGCTCACGAACTTCAGCGTTTTGTCGAACCACGTGCGCACGCCCCCGGCGATGCAGGCGATCCTCGACCAGCCCGAGCCGGTGGCCCTCGATGGCCTCGTCGGACCGGCCCACGTCTCGACGGTGATCGGCACGCGCCCCTACGAGGTCTTCGCGGAGCGGTATCGCCTCCCCGTCGTCGTCGCCGGCTTCGAGCCCCTCGACCTGATGCAGGCGATCCTCATGCTCATCGTGCAGGTCAACGACGGGCGCTCCGAGGTCGAGAACCAGTTCACGCGCGCCGTGACGAGAGACGGCAACCCGCGGGCCCGCGCCGTCGTCGACGAGGTCTTCGTCCTCCGCGACGCCTTCGCCTGGCGCGGTCTCGGCACGATCCCCCACAGCGCGCTGCAGCTCGCTCCGCGCTGGCAGGACTTCGACGCCGAGCGCCGCTTCGACCTCGAGGATCGGCACGTCCCCGATCATCCGGCCTGCCTCTGCGGCCCGATCCTCCGCGGCCACCGGGCGCCGACGGACTGTCGCCTGTTCGGCAAGGCCTGCACCCCCGAGCGTCCCCTCGGGGCCTGCATGGTGAGCGCCGAGGGGGCCTGTGCCGCCGCGTGGCTGCACCGGCCGCGCGGCGCCCTTCCCGTCGTCGACGGACGGGCCCCATGAGGCGTCCCATGGGCCGCGCGCTGTCGCTGTCGGAGGGGCGCGTCGAGCTCGCCCACGGCGCCGGCGGCCTCGCGACGCACCAGCTCGTCGAGGCCCTGTTCCTGCCCGCCTTTGCTCCCACGCTCGCGGCGTGGCGCGACCGGGGCGTGGTCGTCGACGACGACGGCGTGGTCCTGCCCGAAGGGTGCGTCCCCGCCGGCCACCGCCTCGTCCAGAGCGTCGACGCCCACGTCGTGTCGCCGCTGTTCTTCCCCGGCGGCGACATCGGCACCCTCGCCGTCCACGGCACCGTCAACGACCTCGCGATGATGGGCGCGACACCGGTGTCCCTCACCGTCGCCTTCGTCCTCGAGGAGGGGCTTCCCCTCGCCGAGCTTCAGCGCATTGCGCGGTCCATCGGTGCCGCCGCCGTCGAGGCCGGCGTGGCCGTCGTCGCCGGCGACACCAAGGTCGTGGAGCGCGGCAAGGCCGATGGCTGCTTCGTCTCGGTCTCGGGCCTCGGGCACGTGGCGCCGGACGTGCACCTGTCGGGGCGGCGCGCGCGCGCCGGCGACGTCGTCCTCATCAGCGGCAGCGTCGGCGACCACGGCGTGGCGGTGCTGTCACGGCGTCAGGGACTGGAGCTCGAGACGCCGACGCTGTCGGACACGGCCTGCCTGTTTCCCCTCGTGCGGCCCCTCCTTGCCCTCGGCGACCGGCTCCGGCTGCTGCGCGACCCGACCCGCGGCGGCCTCGCCACGACGTTGAACGAGATCGCCTGGGCCTCGGGCGTCGGCTTCGACATCGACGAGGCCGCCATCCCGGTGGCCCCCGCCGTCGCTGGCGCCTGCGAGCTGCTCGGGCTCGACCCCCTCTACCTCGCCAATGAGGGCAAGGCCGTCGTCGTGTGCGCCCCCGACGTCGCCGACACAGCCCTCGCCCTGTTGCGCAACCACCCGCTCGGCGGGAGTGCCGCCGTCATCGGCCGCGTCGTCGACGACGACACGCGCAGCGTCGTGTTGCGGACCCCGCTCGGCGGCACGCGCGTGCTCGACTGGCTCATGGGCGATCCACTCCCCCGCATCTGCTGAGGCCCCCTCATGACCACGGCATCACCGGACCCCGACGCCATCGCCACCATCGACGACATCGTCTGCCGCCATCCCCGCCAGCGTGGAGTGCTGCTGCAGGCGCTGCGCGAGGTGCAGGCGGCGCTCGGGTGGGTCCCGCCGCGCGCCGTCGAGGTCCTCGCCGACCACTGCGGCGTCGGCCCCGGCGACGTGCGCGCCGTCGTCGACTTCTACCACTTCCTCAGCGCGACCCCGCGGGGCCGCTTCAGCATCTACGTGAGCGACGGCGTCACCGACCACCTCCTCGGTGGTGATGGCCTGCGCGAGCGCCTGTGCGCCCGCCTCAAGGTCGTCGAGGGACAGACGCGCGCTGACGGGCGCGTCTCGGTCCATCGCACGTCCTGCACCGGCCTGTGCGACCAGGGACCGGCCGGGCTCGTGAACGGTCGCCCGCTGGTGGGCCTCACGCCGGCGCGCGTCGACGAGATCGCCGACCTCGTCGACGCCGACGTCCCGGTGGCGCGGTGGCCGTCGTCGTTCTTCGCGGTCAAGAACACCATCTGGCGACGCGACCACACCCTCGAGAGCCCCATCCCTCCCGGCGAGGCCATCACCGCGACGATGACGCCCGACCTCGCCGCCGGCGCCGACGCGCTGCTCGCCGTCGTGCGCGACGCCGGGCTCCGCGGTCGGGGCGGCGCCGGCTTTCCGACGTGGCGCAAGTGGGAGGCCTGTCGGGCCGCGCCGGGGCCGCGGGTGGTCACCTGCAACGCCGACGAGGGTGAGCCCGGGACCTTCAAGGACCGCCTGCTCGTCATGGAGTGGACCCACGAGCTCGTCGAGGGGATGACGCTGACGGCGCTGTCGATCGGGGCAGCGACGGGCCTCATCTACCTGCGGGCCGAGTACGAGTTCGTCGTGCCCCACCTGCGCGAGGTCCTCGCCGCCCGCCGGGCCCGCGGGCTGCTGGGCGACGACGTCGCCGGCACCGGGGCCGCCTTCGACGTCGACGTGCACCTCGGCGCCGGGGCCTACGTCTGCGGCGAGGAGACGGCGCTGCTGGAGTCCGCCGAGGGCAAGCGGGGCATCCCGCGCACGCGTCCACCCTTCCCCGTGGTGCGCGGCTTCGAGGGGCATCCCACCGTCAACAACAACGTCGAGACCTTCGTCCAGGTCGCCCAGATCGCGCGCCATGGCGCCGACTGGTTCCGCGCGCGCGGCACGGCGACGTCGACGGGGACCCGCATCCTCAGCATCGCCGGCGACGTCGCGCGGCCGGGCATGTACGAGGTCCCCTGGGGCATCACGCTCGCGGAGGTGCTCGCGGACTGCGGCGCCGTCGACGTCGGCGCCGTCCTCGTCGGCGGCCCGTCGGGGCGGCTCGTCCCGCCGTCGGGCTTCGGTCGGCGCCTCGCCTTCGACGACCTGCCCACCGGCGGCGCCTTCACGGTCTTTCGCGCCGATCGCGACCTCGTCGAGATCGCCCGTCGCTTCACGCAGTTCTTCGCCGACGAGTCGTGCGGGTTCTGCACGCCATGTCGCGTCGGGTGCGTCCAGCTCACCACCATCGCCGGCCGACTCGCCGGCGGCCGCGCCGACGCACGCGACGTCGCCCGCATCCGCGAGATCGGAGACCTCATGCAGCGCCTGAGCCACTGCGGCCTCGGGCAGACGGCGCCGCATCCGCTGCTCGATCTCGTCACCGACTTCCCGGCCGTCGTCGAGAGACGCCTGCGCCGGGGCGACGACGGCTTCGACCTCGCCGGCGCGACGGTCGACATGGCCGCCATCGGGGCCGACGACGTGAACCGGGGCAGACCATGAGCCCGTGGACTGGAGGATCGCCATGAGCGACGACGCCAACACCCGCCCCACCTTCCGGCTCGACGGGGTCGAGGTCCCGTTCACGCCGGGGCAGACCCTCATGCAGGCGGCGCAGGACGCCGGGCACTACATCCCGCACCTCTGCCACCACCGCGACTTCGAGCCCATGGGCAGCTGCAAGGTGTGCACCGTCGTCGTCGGCGGCCGCGCGGTCACCTCGTGCACGACGCCGGCGAGCGCCGGGCTGGAGGTGGTGTCATCGACGACGGCGCTGCAGACGGATCGGCGCCACCTCGTGCAGATGCTCTTTGTCGAGGGCAACCACCACTGCCCGTTCTGCGAGAAGAGCGGCGACTGCCACCTGCAGGCCGTCGCCTCACACCTCGAGATGCAGGACACGCGCTTCGAGCACGCCTTCCCGACCCGGCCCGTCGACGCCTCGCACCCCGACGTCTGGCTGGACCGCAGCCGCTGCATCCTGTGCGAGCTGTGCGTGCGGGCGAGCCGCGACGTCGACGGCAAGCGCATCTTCACCATCGGCGGACGGGGCGCCGCGACGACGCTGCTCGTCAACAGCGAGAGCGGCCTGCTGAAGGACACCGCCATCGCCCGTGACGACCGCGCCGTGTCGGTCTGCCCGACGGGGGCGCTGCTGCCCAAGCGCGAGGCCTTCCTCGTGCCCATCGGGCGCCGGCGCTACGACGGCGCCGGCATCGCCGATCGCCCGGAGGACACATGAGCGCCACGACGACGGCGCCGCCCCGCCGGCTGCGCATCGCGACGTGCTCGCTGGCCGGCTGCTTCGGCTGCCACATGTCGCTGCTCGACATCGACGAACTGCTCGTCGACCTCATGGACCGGATCGAGCTCGATCGCTCGCCGCTCACCGACGTCAAGCACGTCGGCGCCGGCGTCGACGTCGGCCTCATCGAGGGCGGCGTCTGCAACGTCGAGAACGTCGAGGTCCTGCGGGAGTTCCGCGCCCGCTGTCGCGTCCTCGTCGCCGTCGGCGCCTGCGCGATGTACGGGGGCGTGCCGTCGCTGAGAAACGGCATCCCCGTCGCCGAGCTCGTCGCCGAGGCCTATCTGCGCGACGGCCTGCACAGCCCGCAGGTGCCGCGCGATCCCGAGCTGCCGCCGCTGCTCCGCTCGGTCCTGCCCCTGCACGAGGTCGTCACCATCGACGTCACGCTGCCGGGCTGTCCGCCGCCGGCCGCAGCCTTTCGTGAGCTCATCGTCGCCACCCTCGAGGGCCGCCCGCCGGCCCTGCCCCCCGGAGCCCGCCGCTTCGACTGAAGCGTGACGACGACACGCCGTCGGCCCCTGCGCCCTTCCTGCTGGAGTCCCCATGCCCCATCCCCTCGAGACCGCCGACGACCCCTCCGCGCTGCAGCGGGTCGTCATCGAGCCCGTGAGCCGCGTCGAGGGCCACGGCAAGGTCACGCTGCTGCTCGACGACGAGCGCCGCGTGAAGCAGGCCCGGCTGCACATCGTCGAGTTCCGCGGCTTCGAGCGCTTCATCCAGGGCCGCCCGTACTGGGAGGTCCCGACCCTCGTGCAGCGCCTGTGCGGCATCTGCCCCGTGAGCCACCTCCTCGCCGCCAGCAAGGCCTGCGACGCCTTCGTCATCGGGCGCGCGCCGATCCCGCCGACCGCCGAGAAGCTCCGGCGCCTGCTGCACGCGGCCCAGGTGCTGCAGTCGAACGCGCTGCATTTCTTCCACCTCGCCTCGCCCGACCTGCTCTTCGGCTTCGACGACGACGTCGCGCACCGGAACATCATCGGCGTGCTTCAGGACCAGCGCGCCCTTGGCCTGCAGGGGATCCAGATCCGCAAGTTCGGCCAGCAGGTCATCGAGATCCTCACGGGCAAGCGCATCCACGGCACCGGCTCGATCCCCGGCGGCTTCAACCAGGCGCTGTCGTCGGAGAAGCGGGCGTGGATCCGCGAGGGCATCGGGCCGATCATCGCGTGGTGCGCGCAGACCCTCGCCCTCGCGCGCAGCCTCTTTCTCGCCAACCAGCCCGCCCACGGGACCTTCGCCGCGTTTCCGTCGATGTTCATGTCGCTCGTGCGCGCCGACGGCGCCGCCGACCTCTACGACGGCGGCCTGCGCGTGAAGGACGCCAACGGCGACATCGTCGTCGACCACGTCGACGTCCACGACTACGAGACCCTCATTGGCGAGGAGGTCAAGAGCTGGACCTACATGAAGTTCCCGTTCTTGCGGGCGCTCGGCCCCGAGACGGGCTGGTATCGCGTGGGGCCCCTCGCCCGCATCAACAATGCCACGTTCCTCGACACGCCCCTCGCCGAGGCCGCCCGGGCCGACTTCATGGCCTGGGGTGGTGGCCGCCCCGTCGGCGCGTCGCTGGCCCAGCACTGGGCCCGGATGATCGACACGCTGCACTGCGCCGAGTTCATCGCCCGCTCCGTCGACGACGACGACATCGAGGGGACCGACCTGCGGGCCAGCGGGACGCCGCTGCGGGAGGGGATCGGCGTCATCGAGGCGCCGCGCGGGACGTTGCTCCATCACTATCGCATCGGCGACGACGACCTCATCACCCACGCCAACCTGATCGTGTCGACGACCCACAACAACACCGCGATGAACGAGGCCATCCGCGCCGTTGCCGCGACCCACTTCGACGGACGGGCCCTCAGCGAGGGCCTGCTCAACCACATCGAGGTCGCCATCCGCGCCTACGACCCGTGCCTGTCATGCGCGACGCACGCCGTCGGCCAGATGCCGCTGCGCATCGAGCTGGTCGACGCCGGGGGCGCCACCGTCGACGTGCTCCTGCGCCACGAGGACGGCGTCATCGAGCAGGGCCTCTCGGCGTGAGCCGTGGCCCGCGCGCGCCGGTGCTGGTGCTCGCCGTCGGCAACCCGAGCCGTGGCGACGACGCCGTCGGCCCGCTGCTGGCGGAGCGGCTGGCCGCGCTCGTCGAGCGCGTCGGCGCCCATGATCGGGTCGAGGTGCTGTGTGACCAGCAGCTCATGGTGGAGCACGCCCTCGACCTCGAGGGCCGGCGCGGGGTCGTCTTCGTCGACGCCGCCGTCGGCCCACCCGGGCAGGTCGCCTGCGCCCCGGTGACGCCGGCGACGGGGCTGCCGGTCCTCAGCCACAGCTGCTCCCCCGGTCAGCTCCTCGGGCTGATGACCACGACGCTGCAGACGACGCCCCCGCCGGCGTGGACGGTGTCGGTGGGCGGGCACGGCTTCGAGCTCGGCGCGCCGCTGCATCCGGCCACGGTGCCGGCCGTCGACGTCGCGTGGCGGCTGCTGCTGTCGACGCTGCGCGACCTCGGCGTCGCCCTCGACGACGTCGTGGACGGAGGCGGCCGTGCATGAGGCGTCGCTCGCGGTCGAGGTCGTGCGGATCCTCGAGGCCCAGGCTGATCAGCTGCGCGCGATCACGCGCGTCGAGCTGGAGGTCGGCACGCTCGCCTGCGTCGACGCCCCGACCCTGCGCGCCGCCGTCCTTGCCGCCGTGCGGGGCACCCTCGCCGACGGCGCCGTCGTCGACGTCGTCATGACGCCGGCGCTGGCGCGCTGCGCGGCGTGCGGTCACGAGGAGGTGCCGCCCGACCGCGTCACCCCCTGCAGCGCCTGCGGCTCACCGCGTCGCACCTGGCGCTCCGGCGGCGCCCTCAAGGTCCGCAGCGTCGAAGGCACCCCGCGCTGACCCCCCGAACGAAGACGGCGCGGCCGAAGCCGCGCCGTCGTCGTCATCCCGGGTATGGGTCAGGGATTCTCGCCTTCCCCTTCGCCCTCACCTTCACCTTCACCTTCGCCCTCGCCTTCACCTTCTGCAGCGGCGGCCTCGCAGCGCGCGGTGTCGAGGTTGCAGGTCGGCGTGGCCTCGGGGCAGTCGGCGTCGGCGGAACAGAACGTGACCACACCGTCTTCGCCGTCGCAGTTCTGATCCACGTCGTCGCCGAGGGTGTCGTCGGCGTTGGGGTGGACGTCGGGGTTGGTGTCGTCGCAGTCGACGACGCCGCAGCTGTCGGCGGCCGCGAAGCCATCGTTGTCGGCGTCGACGGGGTTCTCGAGCGCCTCACACGGCGGCAGGCCGTAGCAGGCCATCAGCGTCATCGACATCGCCGAGCCACCGACAACGGCGAGGGCGGCGCGGCCCACCATCGGCAGCAGCCCCTCGACGCGGGCCGAGCAATGGGGACAGGTGGTGGCGAGCGGCGGCACGAACCCTTCGCAACGAACACAGCTGAGCAGCTTCACGGTGACTCCTCGTGGGGTGGTGGAGATTCGCACTTCATGGTCTGTGCCAGCGAATGAAGGGCCGCTGTGAAACGTTCTGAAGCGGTCGGCGCGTCAAGCGCCGCGCATGCACCATGGCAGCGGCGTCGCGTGCCCTGACACGCGCGTCGTGACGGCTGCACACCGGGCGTGACAGACGCCGTCCGAATGCGCTGTGCCCCCCGATCGTGGTCTGGCCTGTAGTCTGCTTCGTCGAGGCACCATGACCACGCCCACTCCCCTCCCTTCGAAGGTCCAGCGTCGGCTGACCGTGCTCGAGAGCGACCACTTCCCGGCCTACGTCGTCTGGGAACTCACGCTGCGCTGCGACCACGCCTGCGCCCACTGCGGCTCGCGGGCCGGCGGCGCGCGGGACGACGAGCTCACCACCGAGAAGGCCCTCGCGGTCGTCGACGAGCTCGCGGCGATGAAGGCCCGGGAGGTCGTGCTGATCGGCGGCGAGGCCTACCTGCACCCCGGCTTCCTCGACGTCGTCCGCGCCCTCAAGGCCCGCGGCATCCGCCCGAGCATGACGACCGGCGGCAAGGGCATCGACGCCGACCTCGCCCGCGCGATGAAGGAGGCGGGCGTCCACGGCGTGAGCGTCTCCGTCGACGGGCTCGAGCGCGAGCACAACCTCATCCGCCAGTCGAAGCACTCATACACCGGGGCGCTTGCAGCGCTCGCCCACCTCAAGGCCGCGGGGATCCTCGTCGCCGCCAACACCAACATCAATCGCCTCAACGCGCCGGTCCTCGAGCCCCTCTTCGACGTCCTCGCCGACGCCGGCGTCTCGGCCTGGCAGGTCCAGATCACCGTGCCGCTCGGCCGCGCCGCCGATCGACCGCAGATGCTGCTGCAGCCCTTCGACCTCCTCGACGTCGTGCCCCGCCTCGCAGGCCTCAAGGAGCGGGCCCTCGCGCGCGGCATCGTCATGATGCCCGGCAACAACCTGGGCTACTTCGGCCCCGAGGAGGCCCTGCTGCGCTCGCCCCACGACGTCCGCGTCCCCGGCGCCGAGAAGGACCACTGGCGCGGCTGTCAGGCCGGCAAGCGCGTCATGGGCATCGAGAGCGACGGCGGCGTGAAGGGATGTCCGTCGCTGCAGCCGGCCTACGTCGGCGGCTCGTTGAAAGACCGCGCCTTGAAGGACCTGTGGGAGAACACGGCGCCGCTCGCCTTCAATCGCGCCCGCACCGTCGACGACCTCTGGGGCTTCTGCCGGACCTGCCCCTTCGCCGAGGTCTGCCTCGGCGGCTGCACCTTCACGGCCCACGCCCTCTTCGGTCGCCCCGGCAACAACCCCTACTGCCACTACCGCGCCCGCGCCCTCGCCGCGCAGGGCCGACGCGAGCGCCTCGTCCCCGCCGAGGCCGCCAGCGGCCTGCCCTTCGACCACGGCCTGTTCACGCTCGTCGAGGAGGCCCTCGACGCCGCCGACCCCGCGATCACGGATCAGCCCGACCGACCGCAGGAGCTCGTCCGTATCTCCCGTGCGCCCGGGCGCGCCTGAGGTCCCATGCGCCCGATCCACGTCCTTGCCCCCGCCCTCCTCGGCGCCGTCGCCAGCGTCGGCTGCGTCCCCATCGTCGCCTTCGACGTCCCCCTGTCGGCCGAGACCACCGTCGAAGGCGGCGGCGTCATCGAGCAGTTCCTCGACGCCTTCGGCTTCGGCGACTTCGCCAACGTCGAGCTGTCGTCCACCGACGAGTTCGAGAACAACGACGTGCGCCGCGAGCAGGTGACGTCGGCGCGCCTCACGGCCCTGACCCTCACGATCGCCGCTCCCCAGGGCGCCGACTTCGACTGGCTCGACGAGATCGCGTTCTCCGTCTCGAGCGATGACCAGCCCACGGTCGAGGTCGCGAGCGGCAGCATCGCCGACGACGCCGTCGCCGCCACCCTCGACCTCGAGGACGTCGAGCTGGCGCCGTGGGTCAGGGCGCCGTCGTTCGCGATCACCACCGACGTCACCGCCCGCCGACCGCCGCAGGACACCACGGTTCGCGTCGACCTCGTCTTCGCCATCGCCGCCGAGCTGCGCTGACGGCGCCGACACGGATGGCACAGACGACAACGGGCGCCGACATCGGCGCCCGTCTCCATCATGACGACGACGACGTCACTTGAGGTCGAGGATCGGCCAGCGGTGCGTCTTCGCCAGCGCGCGCAGGCGGAAGTCCGGGTTCACCGCGGCGGGGCGGCCGACGACGGAGAGCATCGGGATGTCCGAGAGGCTGTCCGAATACGCCGCGCAGTCGTCGAGGTCGAAGCCCCAGTGCTTCGCGTGGTCCTTGATGATCTTCGCCTTCTCGGGGCCCGCGACGATGGGCGGCATGAGCTTGCCGGTGGCGCGGCCGTCCTTGAACTGCAGGCGGTTGCCGATGATGTCGTCGGCCTCGAGCATCTTGCCGAGGCGCTGCAGCAGGAAGTCGGGGCTGCCCGACAGCAGCACGATGCGGTGACCGGCCTGCTTCGCGCGCTTCACGAGGGACAGGCCGTCCTTGTAGAGCGCCGGGCGCAGCACGGTGTCCCAGACCTCGTCGGAGAGGTCGAGGAGGCGGTCCTCCGTCATGCCCTCGTAGCCCTTGAACAGCAGCTCGTTGAAGGTGCTGCGGTCCACCTGCTCGGCCGCCACGAGGGCCGGGATGCTCGCCACGGTCTTTGCGACGCGGCCGAGACCCTTGAACGGGTTGTGCTGGTTCAGGATGTAGAACCACATCGTGTCGAAGAGGTTCGTGCGCGTGAGGGTGCCGTCGACGTCGAAGTAGCTGGCGGCGCGAAACGCATGGGCGGGTGCGACGGCGGCATCGGACGGTTTCGAGTCGGAGTGGGCGTGCATGACGACGGCATGACACGGTCCCACCGGCCATCAAGGGGGGCCCGCCCGGGCGGCTGACGACGGCTACTGCCGCGTCCGGGTGACGCGGACCGTCGGCCCGGGCTTCTTCTTCTGCAGCGCGCCGGCGAGCTTCTCGACGCCGAAGCCGATGCCCGAGAACAGGGCGGCCGGCGCCATGATGGTGGCCCCGAGGAGCCGACCGAGGGTGCCGGGCTGGTGACGGCCGACGGTGCGACTGTCGCTCTCGTCGGCCTCGATGGCCGGCTGCGGCGGCAGCGAGATCAGCGTCGGCGCCGACGGCACCGGCGGGTCGAGCATCTCGAAGCCCGACGCCAGGAACGCCTCGGGCTCCGGCGCGGGCCGCTTCACCGTGCGCGACGAGTACTCGGCCACCGTGCCGTCGAGCTCGGCGGAGACGTATTCGCCAACGAGGACGGCGTTGCTCGCGGCCGGCAGCTGGCGCAGCGCGTCCTCGAGCGAGAGGTGGAACTCGCGGGCGTTGCGGAAGCGCTTCTCGCGGTTCGGATGCAGGGCCCGACGGAGGATGCGATCGATGCCCTTGGGGACCGTCGGCCGCAGGTCGGAGGGATCGGGATAGTTGCCGGCGCGGATGGCGGCGACGACGTCGTCCTCGTTGGGGGAGTCGAACAGGCGGCGGCCGACGAGCATCTCCCACAGGACCACGCCGACGGCGAAGACGTCGGCGCGGCGGTCGAGGGGCTCGGCGTTCAGTTGCTCCGGCGACATGTACCGGAACTTTCCCTTGACGATGCCGGCGCGGGTCATGACCCGCTGCAGCTCGCTCTTGGCCACGCCGAAGTCGCAGAGCTTGGCCTGACCGCTGCGGGCCACGAGGACGTTCACCGGCGAGATGTCGCGGTGGATGAGGCGCAGGGGCTGGCCGTCGTCGTCGGCGCGTTCGTGGGCGTAATGCAGGCCGCACAGCACGTCGGCGGCGATGCGCAGGGCGTGCTGCACGGGGATCGGACGACGGACGGCGTTGGCGTTGTCGATGACCCAGCGGACGGTGGCGCCGGCGATGTACTCCATCGCGATGTAGTAGGAGCCGCGGTCCTCGCCGAAGTCGTAGATCTGGACGATGTGGGGATGGTCGAGGAGGGCCTGCACCCGAGCCTCGTCGACGAACATCGCCTCGATCTCGCGGTCGCCGAGCAGCTTCTTGTGGATGCGCTTGACGACCAGGGGCTTCTCGAACCCGCCCGGCCCGGTCTTCCTGCCGACGAAGATCTCGGCCATGCCGCCGGCGGCCAACAGCTCGGTGACTTCGTAGGGGCCGATGCGCTCCGACACGCGGGGACGATCAACGGCCGAATGCACGGCGTCAACCGTCACGTGACGCGCTACACTCGCCCCATGGCGGACGATCGCAGCGCAGGCTCCGACGCGGTCACGGCGGGCATCCGGGTGCGGGTCTCCGTCGTGTTCTCGCCCGAGCACAGCCAGCTCGAGCCCGACGCCCCCCTCCACTACGTCCACACCTACACCGTCACCGTGACCAACGACGGCCCGCGCGGGGTCACCCTCGTGGCCCGCCACTGGGTCCTCACCGACGAGAGCGGCCGGGAGGAGCACGTGCGCGGGCCGGGCGTCGTCGGCCTGCAGCCCTTCCTCGCCCAGGGCCAGTCCTTCACGTACTCGTCGTCGGCGGGGCTGCAGACGCCCGCCGGCACGATGCACGGCGAGTACCTCATGGAGTGGGAAGACGGCTCCCGCTTCGACGCGAGGATCGCCCCCTTCGCCCTCATCGTCCCCACCGCCGTCCAGTAGCCCGGCAGGCCCGGGCCGACGTCCGGCGCACCGGTCTGGCCCGTGAGTAGCCAGAGACCACGACGGTGTGGTGACATGCAGCCGTCACGAGCGCCCGGGAGGCCCATGGCCCTGTTCATCGACGACGACGTGCGATCCCGGGCGGCCCGCCTCGAGGTGCCGTTCAACGCCCACGGCTACGACCGCTACGGGACGAGCCGTTCCCACCTCGAGTTCTTCTTCTCGGTGCTGGCGCCGCTGTACCGCTCGTATTTCAAGGTCCAGGCGACGGGCATCGGCCACATCCCGGCCCGCGGCCGCGCGATGCTCATCGGCAACCACAGCGGCGGCTACGCCATCGACGGCCTCATGACCGTCGCCGCCTGCTTCTTCGAGCTCGAGCCCCCGCGGCTCGCGCAGGGCATGGCCGAGAAGTTCCTGTCGTCGCTGCCGGTGAGCGCGCTGTGGACCCAGAAGCTCGGCCACCTGCCCGGCCTTCCCGAGAACGCCGAGCGTCTCCTCAACGACGATCGCCTGCTCATGGTGTTTCCCGAGGGGGCCCGCGGGACGGCCAAGCTCTACAAGGAGCGCTGGTCCCTCGTCGACTTCGGCACCGGCTTCATGCGCCTCGCCCTCAAGACGGGAACCCCCATCATCCCCTTCGCCTTCGTCGGCGGCGGCGACGTGCTGCCGACGGTGACGAACCTCTACAAGGTCGGTCGCCTCCTCGGCGTGCCCTACATCCCGGTGACGCCGTGGGGCCTCGCGCTGCCGGCGCCCCGGCCCTGCAGTGTCCACTTCGGCGCGCCGATGCACTTCGAGGGCACCGGCACCGAAGACGACGAGACCATCGAGCGCCTCGTCGCGCAGGTGAAGGACACCGTCGGCGGGCTCCTCACCGAGGCCCGCCCCGCCCACGAGCGGCGCGTGAAGCCCCTGCCCCTCCTCGGAGGTGACGCGTGAAGCTCCTGATCACCGGCATCTCGTCGAACCTCGGTCGGCTTGTGGCGACGCTGGCCCTGCAGCAGGGCCACACCGTGATCGGCATCGACCGCCGCCCCTGGCCCGATGCGCCGCGCGCCGTCGAGATGCATCGCGTCGACCTGCAGAAGCGCGCCGCCGAAGACGTCTTTCGCACCCGACGCCCCGACGCCGTCGTGCACCTCGCGACCGTCACCCACACGAGCGACGTCGACGCCGAGGACCGGCACCGCATCAACCTCGGCGGCACCCGCGCCGTCTTCGAGCACAGCGAGCGCCACGGCGTGGCCGCCTGCGTCTTCGTCGGTCGCCATACATTCTATGGCGCTGCTCCCGACACCCCGCTGTATCACACCGAGACCGACCCGCCGCTCGCGGTCGCGACCTTCCCCGACCTCGCGGACCTCGTCGCCGCCGACCTCTTTGCGGCGTCGGCGCTGTGGCGGGTGCCGCAGATGCGCAGCGTGATCTTGCGGATCTGCTATACGATTGGTCCATCCCGCAAGGGCACCCTCGCGAACTACCTGCGTGGCCCGCGGGTGCCGATGGCCCTCGGCTTCGACCCCCTCTACCAGCTCATGCACGAGGAGGACGCCGCCCGTGCCATCGTGCTGGCCGCCGCCGCCGCCGTCGAGCGCCACCTCAAGGGCGTCTTCAACGTCGCCGGCCCGCAGCCGCTGCCGTTGACGTCGGTGATCCGCATCGCCGGCCGCAAGGCCCTGCCGCTGCCGGAGGCAACGCTGCCGCTGATGTTCGGTCGCTTCGGCCTGCCCCGGCTGCCGGCCCAGTCCGTCGAGCACCTCAAGCACAGCGTCGTCATCGACGACCGCGCCTTCCGCGACGCCACCGGCTTCACCCACACCTTCGACGAGGGTGAGTCCCTGCGCGCCTTCCGCTACGCCTGACGGCGGGCGCCGGGGATGGCAGCATCCCCGCATGGACTCCGAGACGCCCCCGCCACGGGCCCCCGCCCTCCCGGCCGCGCTCCCCCGCCTCGATCTCCACAGCCATGGAGAACGCCCGAGGGTGCTCGCCAACGTCGTGCTGTCGACGACGGCGCTGCAACAGGGCATCCGCACGCACACCTGCCCGCAGTGCGGGCTCAACCCGACGACGACGATGGTGAAGCGCACGTTCCAGTACGTGCCGCCGTGGGTCTACATCGGGCTTCTGATGAACGTCATCGTGCTGCTGCTGCTCTACGTCGTCGGCCGCCGCGTCGTGAAGGGCGAGGTGGCCTTGTGCGCCGACTGCAACGACGCCGACCGCCGGGCCCGCACGCTGCAGAGCGTGAGCGTGGTCGGACTCGTCGCCATCCCCCTGCTCTTCAGCTTCGGCGCCGGTCTCTTCCTCGGCGCGGAGGCGGGCCTGCTGGCGGGCGCCGTCGGCGTCGTCAGCGGCATCGTCGGCATGATCGCGGCCCACCGGACGACGCGCTTCGATGCCCTGCGCTGCGTGATGGTCGACAAGCAGGCAAACACGACGACGCTGAAGGCCTCCGACACCTTCTCCCGCGTGCTTCTGGGCGAGGCCCCCGACGCCCTCGGGTGAGACGTCGACGACGACGTCGACGTCGACGACGACGTCAGCCTGGGGGCGGGCTCTCGCGGTAGCGCGGCACCCAGCCGGCGGCGTCCTTGAACAGGCGCACGCAGTGGATGGCCTTTTCGGCCGTGAGCTCGAAGCGGTGGTTCACACCGGCAGGGACGACGATGAGGTCGCCGGGCTCGACGACGATGCGCATCCAGCGCTCGTCACGGGCGCGGATGTCGAAGACGCCCGCGCCGGAGAGGACGAAGCGGACCTCGTCGTCGTCGTGGGTGTGCTCGTCGTCGAACTTCTTCAACACGACGTCGAGGTTCGGCGTCTGCGGCGACAGCTGCACGGTGTCTTGCGTGTGGTAGCCGCGCCGGCCCTTCAGGTCGTCGAGGACCGGCTGGTAGACGGCGGCGTCGGTGCCGAGGTGGCGATAGATGACGCCGTTCTTCTCGAGGACGGCGGCGTCGATGGGCTCGTGGGTGGTGCGGTAGGTCGCGCGCATATGGCGCGAGTCTACCGCATCGTCAGCGCGGCGGCAGGCCGGCGTCGACGCCGAGGCGGTGCATGTCGACCGCCTGGCCGAGCAGCTCGTCGTAGCACTCGGCGTGGCGCTTGGCGGCGAGCCAGTCGTCGCCCCAGACGTACATGCCGTGGCGCTTCACGAGGATGGCGTGCACGCCGGGGTTCTCGGCGATGCCGGCCGACAGCGAGTCGGCGAGGTCGCACTCGTGGGCGGTGTTGGCGATGACGGGGATGCGGTGGACGTCTTTGTAGCCCACGCCCTTGAGGCCCTTGAGCATCTCGAGGTGCGTGAGCGTCACGTGCGTGCTGCCCTTGAGCTCGGCGAGCACCGTGGCGAGCACCGCCGCGCGGCTGTGGCTGTGGATGACGGCGCCGGCGCCCCGCAGCGTCATGGCGGCGAGAAACAGCGGCCGACACTGCGAGACCGTGAAGCCGGTCGCCGGATCGGGCCCGGCGACGACGTCACCGGCGAGGGTGAGCTCGTAGATCCACTCGGGCTGGATCATCTCCTTCTGCACACCCGACGGCGCCATGAAGACGCGGTCGCCGAGGCGCACCGAGATGCCGCCGCCGGTCCCCGACACCCAGCCCTGGGCGTAGAAGCGCTGGCAGAGGGCGACGATGACCCGCTTCGCGTCGTCGGCGCTGCGGATGGGTTCGGGGCGGAGGGCGTCGACGGTCACGCGCGCAGCCCCCCGGCGTCGACGACGGCGCGCTCGATCATGACCGGCACCATCTCCCGACGCCAGGCCGGGTCGTCGGCGATGTTCTTCACCGGCGCGCACTTCGCGAAGCCGACCTTCTTCATCTCGGCGAGGGCCGCGGCGTCGAAGGGCTTGCCGACGAGCCCGTCGAGCACGAGCTTGTGGGGCTTTGCCTGCAGCGCCGACACGACGCAGCGGATGGCGGCGATGACGCCGCTGCCGTCGACGTCGACGCGCAGCCCCACCGACAGGAGCGGGTAGTCGATGGCGTTTCTGTGCCGCAGCTTGGCGTAGCCCTCCAGCCGCGTCGTCGACGATGACGCCTTCGGCACGATGATGGTCGTGATGAGGTCCTGCGGCTCGAGCACGTGGTTCCTGGCGCCATCGGCGACGAAGAAGTCGGCGAGGGCCAGCGTGCGCGAACCGCCCGGGCCGGCGATGACGAGGCTGGCGTCGAGGCAGAGGAGCATCGTCGCGGTGTCGTTCGACGCCGCCGCCACGCACTTCTTGCCGCCGGCGATGACGTGGCAGATCGAGCCGTCCTTCTTCAGGCAGAAGCCGAGGCTCTCCCGCCAGAAGTAGGTTTGGTTGTAGAAGAGGCAGCGCGTGTCGAGGGCAATATTGCCGCCGAGGGTGCCCATGCGACGGAGCTGTGGCCCCGCGACGAGCGACGCCGCCCGCGCAAGGCCCGGGGCGAAGCGCAGCACGAGCGGGTCGTGGGCCACGTCGTGCAGCGTCGTCAGCGCGCCAATCTCGAGCCGGTCGTCGTGCTCGCGCACGCCCTTCAGGCCCTTGATGCGGCCGATGTGCACGACGACGTCGGGCTCGTGCAGGCCGTGCTTGATATTGGGGATGGCGTCGGTGCCGCCGGCGACGATCTTCGCCTTCGCGCCGTGCTGCGACAGCAGGGCGACGGCGGCGTCCACCGTCTCGGGCATCTCGACAGAGAAGGGATCCATGCGCAGCATCGACTACTCCGCCGCCTTCGAGGTGGTGGCCGTGGTGGTCGCCGGGGCCCGCTGCGCCTTGAGGGCAGCGAGGACCTTCGCGGGGGTGAAGGGCAGATGGGTGAGCCGGACACCGACGGCGTCGAAGACGGCGTTGGCCACCGCGGGGATGGTCGAATGCAGCGGCCCCTCACCGGCCTCCTTGAGGCCGTAGGGACCATTGCGGTCGGGCTGCTCGACGATGAAGGCCTCGATGGCCGGCGTGTCGAGCGTGGTGGCGATGCGATAGTCGAGCAGGCTCGGCCCGATGAGCATGCCCGCACGCGTGTGCTCCGGCCCCGGCGTCGCGCCGAGCGCGGGGTGGGGCCCGTAGAGCATGTGCTCCAGCGCCACCTCGCCACAGCCCATGTACGTGCTGCCCTCGATCTGTCCCTCGACGATGATCGGGTTCAGCGCCGTGCCGCAGTCGTGGGCGACCCACACCTTGACGACGTCGATGCGGCCGGTGGCCTCATCGACCTGCACCTCGGCGATGTGGGCCGTGGCGCTGTAGGCGGGGGACGCGCCGATGGTGCCGCCGCGGTAGTCGCCACCGCGCTCCTGGGTGCGGTAACCGCCGGTGGCCCCGAGGGTGCCGTAGCGACCCTCGGCGAGAACGAAGGCCTCCTTCGACGACATCGACTTCGCCGTGTCCTCGCGATGCCACGCCTTGCCGTGGCCGAGCAGCACGTCGTCGGGGGCGCAGCCCCACTTCGCCGCGACGGCGTCCTGGATCTTCTCGCGCAGCGTGCGACAGGCCTCGAGCGCGGCGTGGCCCATCATGAGCGTCACGCGCGACGAGTACGCGCCGAGGTCGACGGGCGTGAGGTCGCTGTCGGAGAGCACCACCTGGATGTCGGCCATCTCGACGCCGAGCTCCTCCATCGCGATGACGGCGAGGGCCGAGCCGGGACCCTGGCCGATGTCGGAGGCGCCGGAGAAGATGGTCACGCGGCCGCTGCGATCGAGCTTCACCTGCACGCCGGACTGCGGCATCTCGTTCGGGTAGATCGGGTAGTTCGTCCCCGAGATGTACATCGAGCAGGCGACACCGAGGCCGCGCCCACGGGGCAGCTTCCCGCGGCGCTCCTCCCAGCCGGAGGCCTTCTTCACGGCGTCGAGGCACTGCAGGAGCCCCGAGCTGTTCATATGCTGGCCGTTGACGAGGGTGACGTCCTGACCGGCGAAGTTCCGACGACGCAGCTCGATGGGGTCCACCGCGAGCTTCTCGGCAATCATGTCCAGCGCGATCTCGAAGGCGAAGCGCGGCTGCACCGAGCCGTGCCCACGCTTGGGGCCACAGGCCGGCTTGTTCGTGTAGTAGCGGGTCGCGTTGAAGGCGTAGCTGTCGAAGGCGACGGGACCCGTGAGCAGCTGGCCGGCGTAGTACGCCGTGATCATGCCGAAGCTCGCGTAGGCGCCGCCGTCGATGTCGATGTCGCTCTTCACCGCGCGCAGCCGGCCGGTGCGGTCGGCGCCGACGGTGTAGTGCATCTTCATCGGGTGACGACCGCGATGGGCGTAGAAGCCCTCCTCGCGCGTGTAGAGGAGCTTCACCGGGCGACCGGTGATCATCGCCAGCTTCGCGACGACGAACTCGAGCGTGAACGGCTCGCTCTTGCCGCCGAAGCCGCCGCCGACGGGGGGCTGGATCACGCGCACGCGGCTCTCGGGCAGGCCGAGCACGTGGGCGAGGTCGCGGTGCACGTAGTGCGGCGTCTGCGTCGCCGTGATGACCGTGAGCAGGCCGCGCTCGTCGACCATGCCGATCGCGCAGTGGGGCTCGATGGGCGCATGCGTCGTGCCCTGGAAGAAGAAGTCCTCGTCGATGACGGCGCCGCCATCTTCGCAGGCCTTCAGGTTCGCCTCGACGTCGCCGAAGGCAAGCTCGACGCCCTTGGTGATGTTGCCCTTCTTCGCGAAGGGATTGACCTTCGTGGCCGCGTCGTCGCCGGTGACCTTTGCCGTGTCGGTGTCGAGGATGGCCGGCAGGGGCTCGTACTCGACGACGATCGCCTTCACGGCGGCGTTGGCCGTCTCCTCGTCGACGGCGCAGACGGCGGCGACGGCGTCACCGACGTACTTCACGTCGCCGACGGCGAGGGCCGTCTCGTCCTTCGTCCAGGGGATGATGCCGAACTTCGTCGGCAGGTCCTGGCCGGTGATGATCGCGTGGACGCCGGGGATGGCCTTCGCCTTCTCGACGTCGATGCGCACGATGCGGGCGTGGGCCCTCGTCGAGCGCTTCAGCTTCGCGTGCAGCATGCCCGGGAAGCTGTAGTCGTCGGCGTACTTCGTGCGGCCGGTCGCCTTGTCGGCGCCATCGATCTTGCGGCGACGGACGCCGATGCCGTGGTCGCCCTGCTGACGACGGGCGGCGGCGTCCTCGAAGGTGTTGCCGTGGCTGTGAAACGGCGTCTTCGGCGTGATCTCGCGGCTCACTCGGCACCGCCCTTCTGGCTCCGGTCAAGGCGATCAAGGCCACCACCGGGCGGCGGCGGGGGAAACGGCTCGACGGCGAGGCGGCCGGCGCGCATCGCCTCGTAGGCGGCGCGGGCGTCGTCGCCACGGCTGGCGGCGAGGAGCACCGCCTCGAGGATCTTCGTGTAGCCGGTGCAGCGGCAGAGATTGCCGGACAGGGCCTCGCGGATCTCGTGGATCGTCGGGGCGGGCTTCTCGAGCAGCAGCGCCTTCGCCGACAGCATCATGCCGGGCTGACAGAAGCCGCACTGCAGCGCACCGCAGGCATCGAAGGCATCCTGCACGGCGTCGAGCCGGCCGCCCTGGCTGAGCCCCTCGATGGTCGTGACCCGTCCGGTGACGGCGCCGCCGAGGGTCAGGCAGGAGAGCACCGGCTGGCCGTCGACGAGGACGGTGCAGGCGCCGCAGTCGCCCTTGTCACAGCCCTGCTTGGTGCCGGTGAGGCCCAGCCCGTAGCGCAGCACCTCGCAGAGGGTGTGGTGCTGGGGAGCGGCGACCTCGCGGGTCTCGCCGTTGACGTCGAGCGTCAGGAGCACGGTCTTCTTCTGTCCCATGCGGGTCGTCTAGGAGGGGTCGGCGTCGTCGTCAAACGCCCTGCGGATAGCCCATGTGCGACATCCACCCACACCCACCATGACGACGTCAGCGGTAGCCCCGGGCCTGCAGCTCGAACAGCCGGGCGTAGCGGCCGCCGAGGGCGACGAGGTCGTCGTGGCTGCCCTGCTCGACGATCCGCCCGCCCTCGAGGACGAGGATCCGGTCGGCCATGCGCACCGTCGAGAAGCGGTGGCTGATGAGGATGGCGGTCTTGTCCTTCGCGAGGTCGCGGATCTTCGCGAACAGCTCGGCCTCGGCGGCGGCGTCGACGGCGGCGGTGGGCTCGTCGAGGATCAGCACCCGGGCGTCGTCGCGCATGAAGGCCCGGGCGAGGGCGAGCTTCTGCCACTGACCGCCGGAGAGCTCGGTCCCCTCCTCGAACCAGCCCCCGAGCATGGCGTCGAGGCCGCCGGCCGTCTCGACGACGCCGGCCGCGCCTGCCTTGTCGATCGCCGTCGTCACCGCCGGTAGATCGTCGAGGCGGTCGACGTCGCCGACGCCGACGTTCTCGCGCACGGTGAACTGGTAGCGGACGTAGTCCTGGAACACGGCGCTGAAGCGGCGCCGCAGCGCCGCGGGCTCGAGGTCGCGCAGGTCGACGTCGCCGTAGCGGATGCGGCCCGTCGTCGGCTCGTAGAGCCGCAGCAGCAGCTTCACGAGGGTGCTCTTGCCGGCGCCGTTTTCCCCCACGAGGGCGATCTTCTCGCCGGGGGCGATGGTGATGCTGACGTCGTCGAGTACGAGCTGCTCGGGGCGGCCGGGATAGGCGAACGACACGCCGTCGAGGGTGATGGCCTGCGGCCCCTCGGGCAGCGGCACGGCGACACCGCGGGCCCGCTCGCCGGGCGCGTCGACGGCGAGGAAGACGAAGAGGTTCGACATGAACAGCGCGTCCTCGACGATCCCGCCGAGGGCCTGCAGGATCGTCTGGAAGGCGACCTGCCCCTGCCGGAACGCGACGAGCGCGAAGGTCATGTCGCCGAGCCCCACCTCGCCGCGGGCGGCGCGGTCGGCGACGGCGACGTAGCACGCATAGAAGGCGCCGACGGCGACGAAGCCGAACAGCAGCCCCCACAGTGCCCGCCGTCGGGCGAGGCGCAGATCCTGGGCGATGGCGGCGTCGAAGAGGGCGTGGAAGCGCCCGAGGATGAGGGGACCGAGCCCGAAGAGCTTCACCTCCTTCACCGACGCGTCACGCGTGAGCAGCCACTCAAGGTAGTTGAGGCGCCGCCCCTCGGGGGCCCGCCAGGTGAGCACGCGGAAGCTCTCGCCGGCGAAGCGCAGCTCGGCGAGAAAGGCCGGGATCGTGGCGATGACGAGGACCGGCAGCGCCCAGGGCAGGATGCCGGCGATGAGGGCCGCCCACGTCGTCAACGTCACGGCGTGCTGGACGATGCCGAGCACCTGCATGGCGAGGTTGAGGGGCCGGCGGTCCGCCTCGCGCCGCGCGTTCTGCATCTTGTCGTAGACGCTCGCGTCCTCGAAGTGGCGCAGCTCGAGGGCGAGGGCCTTGTCGAGCACGGCATCGGCAAGCTGACGCTTGAGGCGCGCGGCAATGCCCTCGCGCAGCGCCGTCTGCCCCCGCGCGAGCGCCGCCTGGAACGTCACGAGCAGGAGTTCCACGAGGACGACGTCGACGACGCGGCCGCGGGCGGCGACGTCGCCCTGCTGGGCGAGCACGACCGCGTCGATGATCAGCTTGCCGACCCACGCGATGGCCGCCGGCAGCAGGGCCTGCAGCGCGGTGACGACGACGACCAGCGCCACCGACACCGGCGCCGCCCGCCACAGCAGCCGGGTCGTCGGCGGCAACGTCGACAGGACGAGGCGCAGCTGCTCCCGGCGCGAGGTGGGGGCCTCGGGCTTCGCGGGCGTGCTGCTGCGTCGACGGGTCGCCATGTCCGGTGGACATATCGACCCCGGCCTCCTCCGTCAGCGGGCTTCGACGGGGCCGATGACCGCGAGCTCGCCGAGCATGCTCTTCGCCTCGGCCCGCACGAAGGCTGCGTCACGCCTCACGATCGAGATTCTCAGCTCGTCGACGCGGCCCCGCAGCACGTTCACCAGCTCCTGGGCGGTGCCGATGTCGATGAAGCGCACCGTGAGCGGCACCGTCGTCACCGCCACCTGGGCCCGCTGCTCGCCGTTGACGAAGAGCTGCACCGAGCTGGCGTCCCACGTCGCCGTCACGAGCTGGAAGGCCTCGGGGTTCACGACGTTGGTGGCGGCGACGACGAAGGCCGGCGTCGCCGGTCGCGGCGGGTTCGTCGGCAGCGAGAAGCCGATGCTGTCGGCAGCGCCGGCGCCGTTGTTCAGCGTCGACGACACCGTGAGGTGCAGCGAGCGCTGATCGAAGCCGCGGCTCCGCTGGTTGTTGATGACCTGGCCATCGCTGAAGAAGACCGCCTGGCCGATGCTGAGGGTGTTGCCGCTGCCACCACCGGAGCGGGGCCCGAGCACGACGCTGATGGAGCCCGCCGCCGTCGTGATGCCAAACGGGTTGACGCCGCCGATGTCGTTGGGGTTCGTGGTGTCGTCGAGGACGGTGAAGGCGTTGCCGCCCGCGAGGTCGAGCCCGCGGTTGAGGAAGGCGGCGTCCGTGCGGACGTTGTCGACGATCTGGACGCGGCTCGCCTGCCCCGTGCGCAGCTCGGGCAACGTGATGGCGTTGTTCGGATCGTCGAAGTGCCAGGCCGCCTGGTAGATGCCGAAGGTCTGGGCCCCCGACGACGTCTCGGTGGCGTTGTTGGAGCCGAAATAGAGCCAGATGTGATCGCGCTCGGTGCGCGGGTTGAACGACGGCACCTTGACCCACAGCAGCGCCTCGTCGTCGGTGCCGGCGCCGTTTCTGAACAGCTGCCGCTCATGGGACAGCCGCACCGGCGTGGCCCCCCGCTGATCGAAGAAGGCGAGGTCGCGGCCGTCGAGGCGGACGTCGTCGAAGTCGATGTCGGTGCCGCGCAGCCGCACGAGCACGGGCATGTCGGTGATGGCGGTGTCGGGGGCGCCGGCGTCGCACAGGCTCACGGGGATCCGGAACGGGAAGGCCGGGTCGGCCCACGCCGCCGTGAGGTCTTCGCCGCAGCCCGGCGGGGGCGGCTCGCCCTCGCCTTCCCCTTCGCCCTCTCCTTCGCCCTCTCCCTCTCCCTCGCCCTCGCCTTCACCCTCGCCCTCCCCTACTCCCTCTCCTTCGCCCTCGCCCTCACCTTCCCCCTCGCCTTCGCCCTCGCCCTCATCGCCGGCCGCGCAGAAGCCGCCCACGCAGCGCTCGCCGCCGCTGCAGTCGCCGTCGACATCGCAGGGCTCGACGGAGCCGGCGAGGAAGAGCGTGCACCCGCCGGGGAGGGCAGCCGCGGTGACGAGGATGAACATCCAGGGGCGCATGGTCGTCAGCTGTGTAGCCCGTTGGCGGCGCCGCGCGACGTCCAGCCCGGGCGTCCCGGCTCCCGCCCATGGCGTCACGACGACGAAATGACCGAAGGGCGCGTCGTTCGCCTGTCAGATGATACGATGAAGGGATGAGGGTCGGTCGTTGAAGGACATCTTCGGCAAGGTGCAGGGCCTCAAGGCCAGTCAGATCCGGCGTCTCGAGCGCCTGTTCCAGCGCAGCGGCAGCAAGCAGGCGGTGTGCGAGCCGACACTCGCCCGGGCCCTGACCGAGTGTGTCGACGACATCGGCCGCATGGTGGGCGTGCTGCTCGATCGCAAGGGCGGCGTCACCGAGGTGATCGTCGGCGAGGCGACGCGCCTCTACCTCCCCGACGTCGGCCGCCTGCGCGCCGGTCCGGGCCGCCTGCGCGGGCTGCGGCTCGTCGTTGCCAAGGGCGCCCGCGACCGGGATCGCGAGTGGGGCGTCGACGCCGACCTCATCACCGACCTCGAACGCCTCAAGCTCGACGCCGTCGTCGAGATCGAGGCCCGCAGCGATGGCGCCGACGCCGGCCTCCCGGGCCGCGTCGCCGTCGCCATGCTGATGCCCCAGGGCGACGAGGCCCGCACCCGCATCGAGCGCTGGCGCTCCATCCACGACGTCACGATGGACTTCGACGCCAGCGTCGCCGCCCTCGAGGAGGAGCTCGCCCGCTCTGTGGAGAGCGCCCGTGACGCGGCCATCATCCCCGGCGAGCGCGACGTCGCCGTCCTCGTCGGCGTCTACGCCCTCAAGGACGGCATGACCCGCGCCGAGGCCACGGCGTCGATGACGGAGCTGCGCGAGCTGGCGGCCACTGCCGGCCTGCGCGTCGTCGACGAGGTGATGCAGCTGCGCGACGCCATCGACGGACGCACCGTGATCGGCTCGGGCAAGCTCGAGGAACTCTGCCTGACCGCCCTGCACCAGGGCGCCGAGATGCTTGTCTTCGACCGCGAGCTGTCGCCGAGCCAGCTCAACGCCATCACCGACCTCACCGACCTCAAGATCGTCGACCGCACGATGCTGATCCTCGACATCTTCGCGCGGCGGGCGCGCAGCCGGGAGGGCCGCATGCAGGTCGAGCTCGCCCAGCTGCGCTACTCGGTACCGCGCCTCGCCAAGAAGCAGACCGGCCTGTCGCGCCTCACCGGCGGCATCGGCGGCCAGGGCCCCGGCGAGACGAAGCTCGAGATCGACCGCCGCCGCGCCCGCGAGAAGATCACGCGCCTCGAGCGCGAGATCGACGACTTCTCCCGCGATCGCCAGCTGCGTCGTCGTCGTCGTGATGAGCGGGGTGTGCCGATCATCGCCATCGTCGGCTACACCAACGCCGGCAAATCGACGCTGCTCAACCGGTTGACCGGCGCCGACGTCTATGCCGCCAACGAGCTGTTCGCGACCCTCGACCCGACGTCGCGGCGCTTGCGCTTCCCCGAGGAGCGCGAGGTGGTGCTCACCGACACCGTCGGCTTCATCCGCGATCTGCCGGCGCCGCTGAAGAACGCGTTTCGCGCCACCCTCGAAGAGCTGCACGAGGCCGACCTGCTGCTTCACGTCGTCGACGGCCGCGATCCCCGGCGACGCCAGCAGATCGAGGCCGTGGAGGGCGTGCTCGAAGAGCTGGGCCTCATGGACACGCCGCGTCTCGTCGTGCTCAACAAGTCCGAGGGCCACCCGGGCCTCGTGAACCCGACCATCGACGCCGAGTCCCGCCGCTTCGGCGCCGTCCGCGTCTCGGCCCTCGACGGCGGCGGCCTGCAGGCGCTGGTCGACGAGCTGGCTGCCCTGCTGTGGGCGGACGATGTGGGACAACGTCGGGCAGCCTCCGACCTGGCGTGATGCGCAAAGAGGCGTTCGACCACGCATCAGACGTGAGCGATGGCACGGGGGCGGCGAACCATCCGGGTCCGTCGGGCGTTGATGTCCACGTGGTCGACCACCAGGCGCCCGGGCACGCTGCGACGGACCCGTCCTGCTGGTAGGGTGGTCGAAGGAGGTCGCGACGATGACCGGGGCACTGGGAGCGCGAGCGTTGGGCCTGTCCCACAACGACCCGCTGCGGGGGCCGGTGGCGCTGCAGACATTGTCGCGCCTCTTCTGCGTCCCCGCCGACGCCGACGGTGCCGGCGTCGCCAGCGTCGTCGACGGCGCGGCCCTGCTGTCGCACCAGCGGCTCGGTCCGGGGAGTGTGAGCCTCGGCGGCGTCGTCGGCGCACCAAGAGGACGCACCGCCGTCGCCCAGTTCTCGACGACGCGGGAGCTGCGTCCCGGCGGGCCGTTCGAGGCGACGAGCCGCGGTCCGTTCCGCGCGCGCGCCTTTGCCGCCGCCGTGCTCGGTGGTCCCCGTGACGCCGACGAAGCCGCCTCGGCGCGAGAGCGCCTCGTGGCAGGGCTGCCGGATCCCCTGCGCCGCTGCGTCGTCGGCCGCAGTGAGGGAGAGGCCTGGTTCCTCGCGATTCTCGCCGAGCTCCACCGCCGTGGCGTGCTCGATCGCGCCCACGACAACGGCCCGCAGCTGCTCGAGGCCGTCCTCGCCGTCGACGACGGGCGCCACCCGCGGCAGCTCACACTCACCAACGGCATCGACGTCCTGCACTTCGCCCGCGGCCTGCCCTCCGCGGTCGTCGTCGTCCAGGGCCTTGACGACGCCATCGCCGCCGACGTGAGCCCCCTGCTCGCCGACAGCTCGACGGCGCGGGAGCGCAACCGGCGCTACGTCGGCGCCTTCTGCGTCGGCGCGCTCGACGCGCCGCTGCGCGTCGACGTGGCGATGCCGGCTGGCTGCACCGTGACGAGGCTCGCCGACGGTGGCGCCTGCCTCGTCGGTCGGGATCTGGTCCCCCGTCTGCTGTGACCGGACCCTTGTGGCTTTGCGGGGCCCTGTGTATCGACGGCCATGGCCACGCGGGTCCTCGTCGTCGACGACTCCCCGACCATCCGACGGGTGGTGGGCGCTGCCCTGCAGCGCGCCGGCCACGAGGTCGCCACCGCCGACACCGCCGCTGACGTCAGCGCCCAGCTCGTCGCGTTCGTCCCCGACCTCGTCTTGCTGGACCTGACACTGCCGGGCGCCGACGACGGCATGGGCCTCCTCGAGCAGATCGCCCGCGAGCGCGCCTGGAGCCCGCCGGTCGTCGTCATGGCCGCCCGCAGCGACGGCCTGCGTGGCGTCGACGAGCGGCTGCGCCGGCTGGGCGTCGTCGACGTCATCACCAAGCCCTTCTCGCCCGAGGCCCTGCTGGCCGTCGTGCGCCACACCCTCGACAAGCAGGCGGCACGACGCCGTCAGGGCGCCCTCTCCGACTTCGCCGACGACGAGCACACCGTTCCCGCCCTGCCCCGCCACCCCTCGACCGTCGTGGGACCGCCGACGGCCGTCGACGTCAGCGCGACCGGCGAGCCGCGTCGTCCGCGCCTGCCCGAGGGCTTCTCCCTCGTCGGGGAGCTCGCCCACATCGCCCTGCCCGAGCTGCTGCAGCTCTTCAAGCTGCAAGCCCACACCGGCCTGCTCACCGTCGACACCGGCGACCTCTGCGTCGACGTCGCCTTCGAGGACGGCGCCGTCGTGGGCGTCGTCGGCGCCGACGTCGACGGCGGGCCGGCCCGACGGGGGGGGCTCCGCCTCGGCCGCTACCTCGTGGCGACGGGCGCCCTCGACGCCGCCGGGCTCGAGCCTGCCGTGGCCGCGACCGCCGGCCCGGGCCTCCTGGGCGAGCGCCTCGTGGGCGCCGGCGTCATCGACGCCGAGGCCCTGCGCCGGGCCGTGGCCGAGCAGGCCCAGGACCTCATCGTCGAGATGCTGCGCGCCCGGCGCGGTGTCTTCGGCCTCCGCTCGGGCGCCGCACATCTGCCCGAGGCCCCGGTGCGCCCCGGCTGGTCCGTCGACGGGCTGCTCTTCGAGGCCCTGCGGCGCATCGACGAGTGGGCCGTCATCGAGCGCGAGGTGCCCTCGTTCGAGGCCCGCTTCGCCGTCCGCGACGTCGTCGACGAGCGCGACCTCTCCGCCGAGGAGGTCGGTGTGCTGCAGGCCCTCGGCGATGGTCCGGCCCGCGTGCGCGAGCTCGTCGCGCGCTCGCCGCTGCTGCCGTTCGACGTCTGTCGCGTGCTGTACCGCCTCGCCGTGCTCAAGCGCATCCAGCGCGTCGACGACGGCGACCCCCTGCGGCTCGTCAGCGATGAGCGCTCGCCCGCCGAGCCCCTCTTGTCTTCCATCCCGCGCCGGAGCGACGCATGAGCGACAAGTCCCTCGACGACGTCCCGGCCGCCACGACGCCGCCCGCCGCCGATGACGCGCCCACCGCCAGCGAGCCGACGGGCACGGCGGGCGCGACGACCGAGCCCTCGACGACGACGGCGGCGGAGCCGGCCTCGGCGCCGCCGGTGCGCCTGCAGCGGGAACGGGCCGATCGCGCGCCCTCCCTCGGCGGCGCCCTCGCCCTCGGGGTCGTCGGCGCCGCCGCCCTGCCCTTCGCCGCCCTCGTCGTGCTGGCCGTGCAGGGCGCGTCGACGACGAGCGCGGCGTCTTCGGTGGCCGCGCCGGCCGCCACGCCCGCGTCAGCGACGACGGCGCCCGCCCCCGGTGGCCCGGACCCGGCCGCCCTCGCCGCCGCCATCGACGCGGTCGAGCGTGAGGCGCGGAGCGCGGGCGAGGTGACCCGCAAGATCGTCGAGCGCGCCGAGCGTGCCGAGCGCGGGGCGCGGGTGCGCGCGACCCAGAAACTCATCGCCCGGGCGCGCGACGCCCGCCGCGCCGCCGGACAGAGCGGCCCGGCCCTCAAGGGGCCCTTCCCCGTCGCCGAGCTGGGCGACCTCGTCGACCTCGAGCTGTCGCCGCGGCGCTGGCTCATCACCCGCGATGGCGCCGTCGTCGCCCCGGTCGGCGTCGACAGTCCGGCACCGTCGGCGCTCGCGACCGCGGGACGGGATGAGGACATCGCCTCGATCCCCGCCACCGTCGGCGGCGTGGCATCGACGCTGCTGCGCCACTGTGTCCCCTTCGAGCCGTGGTGCCTCATCGACGTCGCACCGGTGACGCCGCCCCCGCCGGCCCCGGCCGTCGACGTCACACCGCTGCGGGCATTGCTCGCCGCGGGCGCGGCGGTGGCGACGACGACGACGACGACGACGACGACACCGACGACACCGACGGAGCCGCCGCCAGCAGCGCCGACCGCGCCCGCCGCCGGCCCACGGCCGTGGCCGCTGCTCGCGCTCGGCGCCATCGGCCTCCTCCTCGCCGTCGTCGTCGCCGCGCGGGTGCGCCAGCTCGGCACGCTGCTGCGGGGGGTCACCTGGCGGCTCCGCGCCGGCCTCGCCGGGCGGGCGACGCCGTCGGCCACCCCGGCCGCCTTCGCCGAGCTCGGCGCCCTCGAGGCCGCCATCGACGAGGCCTTCGCCGCCATCGCCCGCCTCTCCGCCGTCGACGAGGACCAGACCCGTCGCCGCGGTCGCCTCGAGGCTGCCGTCACCGCCCTGCAGGAGGCGCGCAGCCACGGCGGGGTCCCACGTCTCGATGCCGACGACGCCGACGATGCCGCCACCGCCCGCGTCGTCGCTGCCGTCAACGCGCTGCTCGACACCCTCGACGCGCGGCACCGGCGCATCGCGATGGCCGTGACCGACGCCGAGGGGACGCTGCGGCTCGTCACGCCGCTGTCGCAACGCCTCCTCCGGCTGGCCAGGCTCGACGGGCTGCCGCCGCAGGCGGCCGAGGAGCTCAACTCCCTCGGCACGTCGCTGGGCCAGCGGGCCCGCCGACCGCAGGTCCTGCCCGGTCTGCTGCAGGATCTGGCGCCCCTTGCCCCGCCGACCGCCTCCATCGTCGACGTCGCCGCCGCCGTCGAACCCCTCGGCGACGAGGGCGCCCGCCTCGCCGCGCGCCAGCTGGAGGGCGTCGCCCGCGACGACTGATCGCCGCATCCAGCTGATTTCACATGTGATTTCGTCCCCTGAATCCGAGCCTCGGACCGACCGTCCCTGAAAGGTGACCATGCTCCTCGCCACCTCCGCCTTCTTCGCCGTGGTCCAGATGATGGGCCCTCTCGCCACCCCCTCGACGGCGTCGTCGACGACCACGCCGACGCCGACGCGCCTCGCCGCCGGCCCCGCGCCGGCCGCTCCGGCGCCGGCCGCGACGTCGACGCCTGCCGCACCAGCCGCGCCCGCCGCCGACGCGAAGCTCGACGCCGTCGTCGACACGCTGCAGAAGACCTACGAAGGCACGCGGGACTTCAAGGGCCGCTTCACCCAGAAGTTCACCTACACGATGCTGCGCCGGACCCAGGAGTCGACGGGCACGGTGAGCTTCGAGAAGCCCGGCCGCATGCGCTGGGACTACGACAAGCCCGCCGCCAAGAGCTTCATCGTCGACGGCAAGGCGCTGTGGATCGTGCAGCCCGAGGACAAGGTCGCCTTCGTCAACGCCTGCTTCCAGCAGGACGGCCTCACGGCGTCGGTGGCCTTCCTGTGGGGTGACGGCAAGCTCCGCGAACAGTTCACCATCTCGTGGTTCGACGGCGTCTTCGGCGACAAGAGCGACCACCACCTGCTGCTGCTGCCGAAGGACGGCAACAGCGTCTTCGCCCGCCTGATCCTCGTCGTCGACCCGAAGACCTCCCGCGTGAAGCAGAGCGTCGTCGTCGACCCCGCCGGCAACGTGAACCAGTTCATCTTCAACGAGCTCGCATTCAACGTCGGCAAGGCGGGCGGCATCACGCCGGCGACCTTCAGCTACACGCCGACCGCGGGCATCAACGCCCAGCGCCTGCCGGGCTCCTGTGACGCGCCGGTCAAGGGCCTCAAGTAGCCCGTCGGCCTCGACACCAACGCGCGCAGCGGGGGCCCATGCGGGCCCCCTTCTGTTGGCGCGAGTCAGTGCTCTTCGTCGGTGTCGTCGGTGACGGCCGCGCCCTCGTCGGTGGCGTCGTCGGCGGCGCTCAGGACCACCACGGCGGGGTCGACCACGGCGGGCGGGGCCGGCTCGGGCAACTCGACGGCCGCGTCGCTGTCGACGTCGCGGGCGCAGCGAAAGGTGACGTCGGCGGCGGGCCGCACCTCGTGGGAGCGGTTGAGCAGCGTCTGCGGCTCGCGCCGGTTGCGCCAGGGCCCGCCGCGCACGACCCAGGCGTCGTCGGCGAGGTCGCCCGCCGGCGTCGACGTCCACTCCCAGGCGTGGCCGAGGAGGGCGAGCCCGAACGGCGAGGTCACGGCGAGGTCGGCGTCGGTGACGGTGGTGGGCTCCGTCGCCGGCGTCCGCCAGCGCTCGCCGGCGGCGGGATCGAAGTCGTTGCCCCACGGCCACACGCGGCCGTCGAAGCCGCGGGCCGCGAGCTCCCACTCGATCTCGGACAGCAGGCGCTTGCCGCGGGCGCGGGCGAAGGCGCGGGCGTCGTCGTGGCTGATGTCGGTGACGGGCGTCCGCTCGAGCCCGGGCGGCACGAGGGCCGGGGTGGGCATGGCCCGCAGCGCCGCCGGCCACGACGACGGCGCCGGCCGTCCCGTCTCTTCGCAGAAGGCCGCCCATTCGCTCCATGTCACCGGGGCGACGTCGACGAAAAAGGGGCGGACGTCGACGTAGTCGCCGACGTCGTCGCCCTGCGAGAACAGGAAGCGGCCGCCGCTGACGAAGGCCATGCCCTCGGGGATGGGCTCGATGCGTTCGAGGCGCGCCGGCCCCTCCTGCGACGCGGGACGGATCCGCAGCCGCATCGTCGCCGCCGCGCTCGACGACACGGGACGACGACGACGGCGCTCCCGCAGGCGGCGCGCGAGGTGCATCTCCCGCTCGGTGCGGGCCTCCTCGGCGGCGAAGTGGGCGGCGAAGCGACCGCGGATGCCTTGACCGACGACGCTGTAGCTGCCGCCGCCAGCCGCCTCCATGAGCGGCCGCAGGACGACGGCGAGGTCGCCGGCGCCGACGAGGCCGTCGGTGGCCCGCCCCAGACGACGGACGAGTTCGGCGGGAATCTCGCCGCCGCCGGCCCGACACAGGGCACTGATGGTGGCAGCCAGCACGGTGACGTCGCCCCGGCTGGCCCGGGTGGCCTCCTCCTCGGGATGACCGCGCGCCTGCAGCGCCGCCGGACCGAAGATGCGGACGCGGCCGTCGCCGCCGACGACGACGCGGCGGGGTCGCGGCTGCAGCCGGACCCGCGGCGGGGCGCCCTTCGTCTGGCTGGCCTCCTCGACGACGGACGAGAGGATGTAGGCGATGCTGAGGGCGAGCCCGAGCGGCAGGGGCTCGCCGCGGGCGTCGGCGTCGGCGATGACGGCGGTGAGGGGGACGCCGGGGACGAAGGCGCGCGCCGACCACAACCAGCCATCGCGCACGCCGCTGTCGATGAAGTCGGCCACGCCACCGACATCCATCTCCTTGTGCCAGGCGGCGGCGGCCTCCTCGCCGAGGGGCAGCGTGTCACGCCATGGGCCGCTGCGGCGGACGACGGTGAGGGGCTGCAGCTCGCGCTCGAGGTCGAGGGCGCGAAAGGAGCGGGGGCGATCGGGATCGTCGTCGATGGCGTCGAGGAGGACGAAGCGTCCGAAGATTTCGGGCTGATCCACCGCGACACTCCGAGGGAGCGCAGGGCGCGCCCCGCTGGGACCGTAGCAGAGTGGTCCCGGAGGCCGCCCAACGAGACGGTCGGCATCACTCCGGTGCACCGGCAGGAGGTGCACGCCGCCGGCGCCTGCGCCATAGGTGGCCCATGCACGACTCCCGTGTGACGCCCCGGGCACCCCTGCGCATCCTCTGCCAGCACGACGGCGGCTCCTGTGCGGCCTGCTGTGGCGTCTACAACTTCTTCGACCGCAGCCCCGCCGCCATGCGCGCGCGCCTGCGCCGACGAACCGCGCTCGTGCGGGCCGCCTGGCCGGAGCCGGAGCGCCTGCGCGAGGCGAGGGACGTGCTGCTGGCGCTTGAGGCCCCGGAGCTGCTCTTTGCCGGCGTGAAGGTCTGCCCCTTCGCCGGCTACGTCGAGGGCGACGGCGACGACGACGCCCGCGACCGGGTCGGCTGCCTGCTGCACCCGACCCGGCACCCGACCGGCGAGGACCTGCGCGACCTCGCCGTCTATCCCAGGGAGGTCTGCGCCGGGCACTTCTGCGCGCCCCACGACTGGCTGCGTCCCGTCGAGGCCGACCTCGCCCAGACGGCCCGCGGTACGACGTATGGCCGGGTCGTCACCGACGCCGGCCTCGTGAAGGCCGTGGCCCGGCTGCTCGCCGACGCCCTCGGGCGCCCCGCGACCGCCGCCGACGTCGCCCGCGCCAGCGACGCCCTCGCGGGCCTGTGGCGCTTCCTGCTCGAAGCGTGGCCGTTTGTGGACCCGGATCCCCGCCGCTTCGGTGGTTTCGCCTTCAGCGGCGACGACGCCATCGAGCGCACCCTGCCGGGCTGCCTCGCGGGCCTCGGGGTGCAGGCCTCGACCGCGGAGCGGACCGTCCTCGACGGCATCGGCACCCGCAGCCTGCGGGAAGGCCCGGACGTGCCCACCGACGAGAGCGCCGCCGCCGCCCTTGCCGCATTGCGGCAAAGTGTCGCTGCCGTCGCCGCCGCCATGACCGGGTGACGCTCGTCGACGGCGATTGCGGCGACGGCTCCGGTGTTGGTACCACCGCCGGGCGGACGCGGTGGTCCGTGTCGAGGTGACGGCGTGGCCTGGAGCAGGGATCAGCTGGCGGCGAAGGCGGCGACGTTCGTGCAGGACGGCCAGGTCGTGAACCTCGGCATCGGCATCCCCACCCTCGTCGCCAACCACCTCGGCGACAAAGAGGTGATGCTGCACTCCGAAAACGGCCTGCTCGGCATGGGCCCCTTCCCCTTCGAGGGCGAAGAAGACCCGCAGCTCATCAACGCCGGCAAACAGACGGTCACCGTCGTCGCGGGCGGCAGCACCTTCGACTCGGCGCAGTCCTTCGCCATGATCCGCGGCGGCCACGTCGACGTCGCGATGCTCGGTGCCATGGAGGTCGCCGAGAACGGCGACCTCGCCAACTGGCAGGTCCCCGGCGAGAAGGTCACCGGCATGGGCGGCGCGATGGACCTCGTGAGCGGCGCCCGCACCGTCGTCTGCATCATGACCCACAACGACAAGAGTGGCGGCAGGAAGCTCGTGCCCGCCTGCACGCTGCCCCTCACGGGCCTCGGCTGCGTCGACGTCGTCGTCAGCGACCTCGGGGTCTTTCGCCCCAGCAAGCAGCCGGGCGGCGGCTTCATCGTCGTCGAGCTCGCCGAGGGCCACAGCCTCGACGAGGTCCGCGCCCGCACCGGCGCCCCCCTTCACACCCCCTGAGCCATTCCCGGCCATTTCCCACCCATCCACCGAAGGAGCCCCCCCATGACGGTCAAGCCCAGCAACAACGAGGACGAGTTCTTTGCCCGCGAGGAGGCCGAGAAGCTCTACCGCCTCCACAAAGAGAAGCTGAAGGCGCAGGACCAGGCCCGGGCCGACGCCGACAAGAAGGCGCACTGGATGAAGTGCCCGAAGTGCGGCTACGACCTCGAGACCATCAAGTGGCGCAAGGTCGACGTCGAGAAGTGCTTCCGCTGCGGCGTCGTCGTCCTCGACGACGGTGAGCTCGAGACCCTCGCCGGCGACGAGCACCCCGGCGGCTTCGTGCACAGCTTCAAGACCCTCTTCAAGGGCTGAGCTGCTGCGCCGCTCGCGTTGCACGACGGCCTGCGGGCCGTCGTGCCGTCTTCTCAGCGCCAGCTGAGAAGCATCGAGACTTCATCCCGAAAGGCAGCCATGGCCCTCTCGTGTTTCAAGGCCTACGACATCCGCGGCAAGGTGCCGTCGGAGCTCAATGAAGACCTCGCCCGCGCCATCGGTCGCGCCTACGCCGTCCGCTTCGCGCCGAAGAAGGTCGTCGTCGTCCGCGACATGCGCCTGTCGAGCGAGGCCATCGCCAACGCCCTGATGGACGGCCTGCAGCGCCAGGGCGTCGACGTCGTCGACCTCGGCCTCGGCGGCACCGAGATGTCCTATTTCGGCGCCTTCCACCTCGAGGGCGAGGGCGTCGACGGCGGCATCGCCGTGACGGCGAGCCACAACCCCGCCGACTACAACGGCATGAAGTTCGTCCAGAAGGGCGCCGTGCCGGTCTCCGGTGACAGCGGCCTCAAGGACATCGAGAAGCTCGCCGAGCAGAACAGCTTCACCGACGCCGCCACCCGCGGCACGCGCAGCACGCGCGACATCATGCCGGCCTACGTCGAGCACCTGCTGTCGTACGTCGACCAGGCGACGCTGAAGCCGCTGAAGATCGTCGCCAACGCGGGCAACGGCTGCGCCGGCCTCGTCATCGACGCTCTTGAGGGGAAGCTGCCGTTCACCTTCACGAAGGTGCACCACGAGCCCGATGGCACCTTCCCGCACGGCGTGCCGAACCCGCTGCTCACCGAGAACCGCAAGCCCACCGTCGACGCAGTCCTCGCCACCGGTGCCGACTTCGGCGTCGCGTGGGATGGCGACTTCGACCGCTGCTTCTTCTTCGACGCCGAGGGTGGCTTCATCGAGGGCTACTACATGGTCGGGCTCTTCGCCGAGGAGCTGCTGCGCGACGCGCCAGGGGCGGCGATCATCCACGACCCGCGCCTCACCTGGAACACCATCGAGAAGGTCGCCGGCGCCGGCGGCCGCGCGGTGCAGAGCAAGACCGGCCACGCCTTCATCAAGGAGCGGATGCGCAAGGAAGACGCCGTCTACGGCGGCGAGATGAGCGCGCACCACTACTTCAAGCGCTTCGCCTTCTGCGACTCCGGCATGATCCCGTGGCTGCTGCTGGCCCAGCAGATGTCGCGCACCGGCAAGAGCCTCAAGCAACTCGTGAGCGAGATGCAGGCCCGCTTCCCGGCGTCGGGCGAGATCAACCTGCACCTCGACGACGCGAAGAAGGCCCTGACCGCGGTGCGCCAGCGCTTCGGCGGCGGCGCCGTCGCCATCGACGAGACCGACGGCGTCTCCATCGAGAACGCCACCTGGCGCCTCAACGTGCGCGCCAGCAACACCGAGCCGGTGGTGCGCGTGAACGTCGAGAGCCGCGGCGACGAAGCCCTCATGCGCCGAAAGACCGACGAGGTCCTCTCACTGCTGCGGAGCCTGTGAGCCGCCGCGGCCCTCCCCCGTCGTCGTCGTCGCCGCGGACCTCTGCGCCGCGGTCGACGTCGGCGCCGTCGGCCCCGCCGGCGGCGCTGGCCCGCCTCGAGGCGGCGGCGAAGCAATGGGAGCGCGACGTCGTCATCCCCCATTGCGCCGTGTGTACGCGGCCCTGCTGCGCGCTCACCGACGTCGTCCTTGATTTGTCGGCCGCCGAGGCCGAAACCCTCTACCGCATCACGCCGTCGTCGCCGAAGCTGCCGCCGACGGTGCAGGCCTCGGGCGGGCGCTTCTACGCCCACGGCGCCCCCTGCCCCGCCTTCGCCACGTCGACGCAGCGCTGCGCCATCTACGACACCGGCCGCAAACCGAAGGGCTGCGCCGACTTCCCCGTCTACGCCGACGACGACGTCGTCACCGCCGACACCCGCTGTGAGGCCGTGGCCGCGAACCTCGCCGGCCTCGAGGACGCTCTCTTCGAGTCCCTCGCCCCCGGCGAGACGCTCGCGGTGCTGCGCGACGGCGGCGACGACGTCGGCGTCTTCGTGTCCTTCCAGGTCGAGGGGCCGCCCGCGCCGAAAGCGAAGGCGCCGGCCCCGACCGTGCAGCCGAAGCGCAAGCCCCAGCCCCAGGGCAAGCCGGAGCCGCGCGAGAAGCCGCCGGCCCCGCCCCGCCCGGCGCCGCCGCGTGGAACGTCGCCGAAGCCGTCGTCGCCGTGGCGTGGAACATCGCGCCCCGTGGCGCCTGCCACCGACCGTGAAACGCCGCCGCGCCGCCCAAGGCCGACGACGCCGACGTCGCCGCCGCGTGGAACACCGGGCCCCGCCGGGCCGCCGGGGCGTCGGCGGTGATGTCGCCGCGGGCCCTCGTCGAGCTGCTGCTGGGGCGCATGGCCCGGGTGAGCGGGCGGGCGCTGCGGCCGACGCGGAGTGGCCAATGGATCCTCGGCCTCGCCCTCGCGGTGGGCTTCGCGGCGATGAACACCGGCAACAACCTGCTCTTCTTCGGCTGGGGCCTCGTGCTGTCGTCGATCGTGGTGTCAGGCATCCTGTCGGAGTCCACGCTGCGGGCGACGTCGACGACGGCGCTGCCGGCCGGAGAGCTGCGCGCGGGTCGACCGGGGACCCTGCCGGTGCTCCTCGAGAACGATCGCCGTGTGCCGGCCTTCGGCGTCGGCGTGTCCTTCGTCTTCACCGACGCCGGCGGCGCCGAGGTGCGCACCGGCACGACCTTCGAGCTGCGGCTCTCGCCGGGGATGCGGCGGACGGCAGCGGTCCCGTGGACGCCGCGTCGTCGTGGGACGCACCGGGTCTCGACGCTGCGGGTGGCGACGGCGGCGCCATTTGGCTTCTTCACGAAGGAGCGCATCGTCGACGCGACGCGCCTGCCGCCGGGCCTGCGGACGGCGCTGGTGCTGCCGGAGCGCGTCGATACCCGCGCGCTGGGGCGCACGCTGTGGGCCCGCCTCGGCGAGACCCCGGCGGGACAGGCCGGCTCCGGCGACGAATTCTTCTCACTGCGGCCATGGCGTGACGGCGACGATCCACGCCGCATCGCCTGGCGCCGGGTCGCGAGCACGGGCCGTCGCGTTGTGCGCGAGCAGGAGGCCACGCGCTCCCGCGAGATCGTCGTCGCGCTGCGCACGGGCCCCGGCGCCGCCCCCGAGCGCATCGAAGACGCCGTCGCCACCGTCGGCAGCCTCGTCGAGGACCTCCTCGCCGACGGACACGCGGTCGGCGTCGTCGTCCCCGGCGCCCACGTGCTCCCCGGCCAGAGCCATCGGCAGCGCCTCGCCTGCCTGCAGGTCCTCGCCGAGTGGGAGCCCCGCGAGGCCGCGCCGGCGCCGATCACGACAGGAGCGGCCCTCATCGTCGTCAGCGTCGGCGCCGTCGACGTCGACGACGCCGATGTCGTCGTGGCCCCCATCCAGCGGACGGCCCTGCCGGCGGTGGCGACATGAACGAGCCCCGCGGTCTGACCCTCGGCCTCGCCCACGAGCTCGGGCTCAACGTCGCGATGACGTCGTCGCTGCTCATCGTGCTGCTCGGCGGTGAGCTGCCGCCGTGGCTGTGGCTCGCGGCGTTCATGCCGACGCTGTCGATGGCACTGAGCCGCCGGGCGATCCACGTGCCGGCGATCTCGGGCACGCTGCTGGGCGCCGGCGCCCTCGGCGCCGCCGCCATCGCGATCCTGCGGGGCGGTCTCGACGCCACCGTCCTCGCCGGCGGCGTCGCCGCCATCGGCCTGCTCGTCGCACGGCTGCTCACGCGGCGGACCCTCGAGCATGACCAGCAGGCCCTGCTGTTGTCGCTCGTGCTCGTCTTTGCCGGCAGCGTTCTCAACGTCGGGCTCTCGTACATCGTCGTCTTTGTCGCCTACGCGATCAGCGCGGTGTGGGCGCTGTCGACGCGGCAGCTGCTCGCCGGCGCCCAGGAGGCCGGGCTCTCGCCGCGGCAGGCGCGAGGCCGCGACGACGTCATCACGCCGCTGTTCTTCGCCGCGACCGGCGGCCTCGCCGTTGCCGTGCTCGCCGCCGCCGGTCTGATCTTCGTGGCCTTCCCTCGCGTGGGTTTCGGCGAGTTCGGCTTCCTCGGGCGCAAGCCCTCGCAGCTGCCGGCCTCGGTGGGCTTCGGCGGTGACCCGCGCGGGCTGTCGACGTCGACGGCGGTGGTGGCGCGGGTGCGTGGCGTCTCGCTCGATGACTTCGACGACGGCCTCTATCTCCGCGGCACGGTCTACGACGTCGTCACCTTCGACGCCTTCGCCCAGAGCGCACCCGACACGACGCGGGCCACCATCAGCGACACGCGCCCGTCGCTGCCCGACCTCGCCCGCAGCGGCGACGCCGACCTCGGCTACGAGGTCCTGCTGATGCCGGTCGCGGGTCCGGTGATCTTCACGCTCGGCGCCACCCGGACGGCCCTCGCCACGTCGGGCGGCAGTGCCAACCCCAATCGGCCCCAGGCGATCGGCGGCCGCGACCGCCACGACCAGCTCCGCACGCCGTTGCCGCTGGCCTCGCCGCTGCGCTACGCCGTGAAGGGCGACGTCGCCGTCGTGTCGAAGGTTCCCCCGTCGTCGCCGGACGGCCCACGGCTGAGCGACGCGCAGCGCGCCCGCTACCTCGCGATGCCGGCGGTGGACCCGGCCGTGCAGGCCCTGCTCGACGGGATCCTGCGGGCCCTGCCGGCCTCGGCCGACGACGACGACCGCGCCGCCGCCGTGCGCGACCACCTGCTGGAGCGCTTCACCTACAGCCTCGACGGGAGCGTCACCGGTCGCGACAGCCCGTTGCGGGCGTTCCTCCTCGAGAGCCGCAGCGGTCACTGCGAGCTCTTCGCCGGCGCCTACGCGCTGCTGCTGCGGATGATGGGGATCCCGTCGCGCGTCGTCGGTGGCTACCAGGGCGGGGCCCTCACCGACGATGGCAGCGTCGTCTTTCAGCAGCGTCACGCCCACGCCTGGGTCGAGTGGTGGCAGGACGGCGCCGGCTGGGTCGTCGACGACGCGACGCCGGCGGCCACGGCAACACGCGAGCGCCTCGGCCCGTTTGATGGGGCCATCGAGCGACTGCGCGCCTTCTGGGACGATCGCGTCGTCGACTACGCGCTGGAGGACCAGCAGACGGCAGTCTCCGGTATCGCCCGGGCGCTGCGCGGCAAGAACCTCGGCAAGGCCTTCCGGGCCGGCGTCGTCCTCGTCGTCGTCGGCGCCGTGTTCGGCTGGATCGCGCAGCGCCTGCGTCGCCGTCGGCGCGCCAGCCTCGCCGGCGACGCCCTCGCGCGCGAGATCGTCGCGGCGGTCGAGCGGCTCACCGGCGGCCGGGTGGCGGCAACTGCGACGGTGCGCGAAATCGTCGGTCTGGCCGGCAGCGACGACGCCAGCCGGCGCGTCCTCGACGACGCCCTCGACGTCTACGAGCGCATGCGCTTCGGCGGTGAGGCCGTCGCTGCGCCCCGATTGACCGCTCTGCGGCAGGCCCTGCGGGGCCTCCGCCGCCAGGGCTAGCAGGTTGCTGAAAAACGCCGCTTTGGGCCTTTTTCAGCAACCTGCTAGGTACTTCTGGGCCTCGTCTCCGACGAGGCCGGATCAACACCTAGCAGGTGCTGAAAAACGCAAAGCCGTTTTTCAGCAGCCTGCTAGCAGGCAGCCAGCCGTCTTTCCCTGCAGCCACGTTCGGGTCAGGGTCCGTGGATGCTGCCCATTGCCCTCCTCTCGGTCCTCGCTGCGGCCGATCCCGCGCCCGCCGTGCCCCTCACCTTCGACATCGCCCGCGGTGGCGCCGTCACCTGGACGGAGGCGCCGTGCCGGCTCGAGGCCCGCCGCGGCGCCGAGACGATCGCCAGCGGCGAGGGCTCCGGCCTCGAGGTCACGCCCGGCCCCACCCTCGTCGTCGTGACCTGCGACGCGAAGGAGGGCTCCGTCCGGCGCTCGCTCCGCCTCGACGTGAAGAAGGCCCAGACGGTCAAGGTCCCCCTCGCCCCCGGCACCGTCGTCGCCGTGCTCGACAAGGACGGCACGAAGAGCGCCGGCCGCGTCGTCGTCTTCGATGACAACGACGTCGAGGTCGCCGCCGGCGCCGACAAGGCCCCGCTGCTCGTCGACGCGGGCAGGAAGCGCGTCGTCGGCCTCATCGATCGCGGCAGCGGCCGTCCGCTGCAGGGCGAGACCACGCTCGCGGTGAAGGCCGCCACGAAGCACGACCTCGTCCTCGACGTCGCCGACGGCGAGCTCGTCGTCACCGTCACCGAGAACGGCCGCCCCGCGAAGGCCGTCATCGCGCTGCGCGCGCCGGGCGAGACGAAGCCGCTCATGGAGCTCCCCGCGGGCGAGGTCACGAGCGTCCCCGCCGGCACCTGGGAGCTCGTCACCCAGCTCTCCGAGACGCACGACTTCAAGGAGCTCATCACCCGTGGCGTCGTCGTCACGGCCCGCAAGAAGACGTCCCGGGCCGTCAACCACGGTACCGGCACCGTCACGATCAAGACGACGCCGCCCACCGGCGTCCTCGTCGAGCTCTTCCGCCCCGACGAAGCGCAGCCCTTCAACCAGCTCGACCCGGGCACCAGCGCGCGCCTCACGCCAGGGCGCTATCTCGTGAAGGCGACCCTCGAGGGCCGCACCCTCGACGACGGCACGCCCCCGTCGGTCACCGTGACGACCACCGTCGGCGGTTCCAGCACGCTGAACCTCGCGCCGGTCGTCGCCGACGTCGACGTCGCCATCGTCTTTGGCAAGACGCCACGGGCGCTGCCGGTGAGCCTCACGGTGCCAGGCGCCGCCAAGGCCTTCATCGTCAAGGACGCCGACGCCGCCGGCAGCGCCGCCTTCGCCGTCTCGCCGCAGAAGGTCGAGGTCAGCGCCCGTCTCGACACCGCCCACGGCCCCATCGAGCAGAAGAAGCTCGTCGACGTCCGCGGCGGCAAGAACAAGGTCGTGCTCAGCTTCGACCGCGGCAGCGTCGTGCACCAGGTGAAGGACGGTGGCGCCGCCGCCATCGCCACCGTGCGCTACACGCTGAAGCCGACGAAGAAGGGTGCTGCGCCCGGCGAGCCCCTCGTCACCGTGAAGGCGGGCGAGACGGCGTGGCTGCCCCCCGGCGTCTACCTCGTCGAGGTCGAGCGCCTCGGTGAGCGTCGTCCGTTCGGCGAGGTCAAGGTCGTCGCCGGCGCCGCGGTCGACACCAGCCTCGAGTGGGCGCCGCCGCCAGCCCCGACGACGACGGCCCCGGCGCCGGCCCCGACGACGCCGACGACGACGACGACGACGCCGGCCCCGACGACGACGGCCCCGACGACGACACCCGCACCGGCCACGCCCGCACCGCCAGCGCCGGCCACGGCGAAGACGCCGCCCACGCCGACGAAGACGCCCTGAGTCGAACCGTCACGCTGCGCGCGTGCCGTCCGGGCACGGATGCACGCGCTCGCGGGGCACGACGCAGAAGCGGCCGTCGACGTAGGAGAAGCAGCGCAGGCTGCTGTCGTCGCCGCACCGCTCGACGCGCCAGACCCCGGCCTCACCGTCGATGACGACGAGGTCGCCGGGCTGGAAGGCGGCCGGTTCTGAGGCATCGTGTCGCATGGGGGGATCTCACACCGGTCGCCGGGTTGCCGCAACGGCCGACGGGTCGCATCTCCCCGCCATGACGTCGACCGCCACGCCCGGGTCCACCGCCTCGCGGGTCTTCCTGCGTCTCGGCATCGCCACCACCGCCCTCACGTATTTCCTCATCTCGGTGGGGGCCATCGTGCGTGTCACGGGCGCGGGCATGGGCTGCCCGGACTGGCCGACGTGCTTCGGCCTGCTCGTGCCGCCGACGTCCGTCGAGGAGCTGCCGCCGCTCGGCAGCTACGACTATCCGCCGGGCTGGAGCGTCGAGTCCTTCGACCCGCTGATGACGTGGATCGAGTACGTGAACCGCCTCCTCGGCGCGCTCGTGGGCCTGTCGATCCTCGCGACGTTGATCGCCGCCATCGTCGCCTTCCGCCGTCGCCCCGGCGTGCTCGTGCCGACCATCCTGTCCTTCGTCGGCGTGCTCTACGCCGCCTGGCTCGGCGCCCGCGTCGTCGCCCATGAGCTCGCGCCGTGGATCGTCACCGTCCACCTGCTGTCGGCCATCGGCGTCGTCTCCGCCCTCGTCGTCGCCATCGTCAACGCCACGAGCGACGCCGCCGCCGCGTCGACGCCGGCGGAGAAGAAGGCCGCCCTGCTCACGTGGGGCGTGGGCGGCATCGCGCTGGTCCAGGGCGCGATCGGCACGCAGGTGCGCGGCTTCCTCGAGGACGTCGCCCGCGCCCACCCCGAGCTCGGCCGTGGCCAGTGGATCGAGCACATCGGCGTCATCGACAGCGTGCACCGCACCCTCGGTGTCGTGGTCGTCGCCGCCGCCATCGCCCTCGCCATCGGCCTGCGGCGTTCGATCCCCGAGCGGGTCGGCGCGGTGCGCCTTGCCGACATCGCCGCGGGACTCGCCGTCGCCCAGTTCATCGTCGGCGGCGTGCTCGTGAACCTCGACCTGCCGCGCGTCATGCAGGTGTTCCACCTGCTGTTCGGCGCGCTGCTGCTTGGCGCCCTCACGGCCTGCGCGATGCTCGCCCGTCGTCGCTGAGGCCCCTCAGCGACAGGTCTGGGTAAAGCTCGACGTCACCAGCTGGCAGCCGGTGTTGGGGGTGAAGATGCAGGACGCCCGGGTCCCCGTCTCGCCGCAGGCCGTATTCACCGCCGTGGTGTTTGAGACGCACCCGTTGCCGGCCAGGTTCGTGGTGCAGTTCGTGGGCTGCGACGTCGTCGTGCGGGTGACGGTGCCGTCACAGTTCCAGTCGAACGTTCCATCGCTGCGTGGCAGCCCACGCGGGCCGGCGTCGGGGTTGGCGAGGCCGTCGTCGTCGTCGCAGTCGCCACCGACAGGGGTCACGCCCACGCCGACGGCGAGGCAGGCATCGACGGGGGCGTCGCCGAAGCCGTCGAGGTCGTCGTCGCGAAAGAGCGTGGGCGGCCAGGCGACGCCGACGCCGGGCTCGGCGTCGTTGCAGTCGAGGCCCGCGAGGCCCACCAGCTCGATGCCGTCGATGTCGAGGGTCGCGGCGGTGCTGCCGTTCCGGCGGAACTCCACCTGGGTGTCGCCGCAGAAGCGCTGCATCGAGTCGAGGTCGATGCGGGGGTCATTGAGCGACACGGTGACATCCAGCGCGCCGTCGACGTCGAAGTCGAAGCCGCCGTCGCCACCGCCGTCGAGGTCGAATGAGAACGAGGCCGGCCTGTTGGAGCGGGCCACGACCCGCATCTCGACGCCGGTGATGGTCGCCGGGGGGACGATGCAGCGGCTCACGCTGATCCGCATGGCACCACCAGCGAGGGTCCTGAAGACGCCATCGATGGTGCCGTCGGCATCCCGCAAGACGAGGGGATGCCGCGCGAGGGAAGGCGTGCTCGTCCCCGTCTGACCGGGGTGCTCGCACGGGTCCTCGAGGGGGCCGCTGATGCCGTCGCCGTCGACGTCGAAGTGCCGGGCGGGCTGTCCAGCCGGACACTGCTCGCCCTCACCTTCCCCTTCTCCCTCACCTTCGCCTTCTCCCTCACCCTCACCCTCACCCTCGCCTTCGCCTTCGCCTTCGCCTTCACCTTCGCCTTCCCCTTCTCCCTCGCCTTCACCCTCCCCCTCGCCTTCCTCTCCCTCGCCTTCACCCGTATTCCCGCCAGGGTCGGCCACACACACGCCGGCGACGCAGCGGGGCGCGTCGTCGGGGCAGGCCTCATCGCTGGCGCACTCGACGGCGCCGCCCACAAGGGACAGGACCGAGCAGGCCGACGACGCGGCGACGGCGAGGATGGCGACGAGGCGCATGCACCACATCGCATGACTGTATGTCGATGGCGCCGCCACCGACGACGCGAGACAGATCCAGCGGTCGGTGGTCAGCCGCGCTCGGCGGGGGTCTTCGCGACGATGGCGAGCGCGTGGATGGGGCCCTTCATCTCCTCGGCGAGGGCCGCGTAGACCATGCGATGCCGGGCGATGGGCAGCTTGCCGGCGAAGGCCTCGGCGACGACGACGACGTTGACGTGGGCGCCGCTGGCGCCGTGGCCGGCGTGGGCGGCGCTGTCGTCTTCGACCTCGACGACGGTGGCGCCGAGGGCGTCTTTGAGCTTGCGGGCGATCTGCTCACCGAGGGGCGTCATGGGCGGTGTCCTTCAGGGGATCGGCGCGGGCGTCGACGACGGCGGCGCGCTGATGGTGGGGGCCGGCACAGGCGGGCGCTTCTCCGACGAGCGCGGCACCGGCTTCGTCTTCGTGTACCGCGGATCGCGGCTCGCCTTGCTCACAGCGCGGAAGAGCTCGGGGACCGCCTGGGTGTTGGCCATGTTGACGAGGAAGGTGGGGATGGAGCCACCAGGGCTCGTGTAGACGTAGTAGGTCGCCTTCGTCCGCGCACCACCATCCTTGTCTTCGAGGATCCAGTAGCCCTCGTTGACGCCCACGCGGGCGACGCCGGGCTTCACCGGAGGGCCGAGCTTGTTGGCCTCGCTCCAGCGGTTCTTCCAGATGACGCGGCCGTCGGCGTCCTCGCGGGACTCGTCGAAGATCTTGATGGTGTAGTCGCGGTCGTCGACGACGGGGGTGTCGAGGCGCTGGTAGCTGACGACGTAGCCTTCGTGGGTCGAGAGGATCTGCGACTCGACCGTGTAGGGCATGAACTCCTTGTAGCGGGCGACGTCGTCGATGACGTTCTTCACGATCCACGCGGGCGCGTCGATGACGCCAACGCCGCGGACCTCCTTCACCTCGCTGCCCTCCTTGCTGCGGGCCGAGATGACGAGCTTGTGGCCGTCGATGTCGGCGGTGGCGGCCTCCTCCCACTTCCCCTCGGCGGCGAGGGCGACGGTCGACGAGAGCGCAGCGAGGACGAAGGCGACGGAACGCAGCATGGCAGTCAGCATACCTGCTTGAACGACGGCGACGGGCATCTGCTTCATCACCGCCGTCACAGGCGGCGGGCCGGCAGCACGACCTCGTCGGGGACGGGCCGGAGGTTGTAGGTGGAGGCCATCGCCCGGCCGTAGGCGCCGGTCGTGCCCACAAGCAGGATGTCGCCCTCCTGCGTCGCCGGCAGGCGGCGGGCATAGCCAAGGACGTCGCCGCTCTCGCAGATGGGCCCCACGACGGTGGCCGTCGACGTCGCCGGCTCGTCGAGGCGGCTCAGGTTCACGATCTCGTGGTAGGCGCCGTAGAGCGCCGGCCGGATGAGGGCGTTCATGCCGCCGTCGACGCCGACGTAGCGACTCTCGCCCTTCTCCTTGAGCTGGGTGACCGTGAGCAGCAGGACGCCGGCGCGGGCGACAACGAAGCGGCCGGGCTCCATCCACACCTTCACGCCAGGGTGCGCGGCCTTCAGCGTGCGGAGGCTGTCGTCGACGGCGCGCAGGTCGAGCGTGCCCTGCCCGGGCTTCTCGGGGACGCCGAGGCCGCCGCCGACGTCGACGACGGCGACATCGGGGAAGAGTTCGCGGGCCGCCATGAGGGAGGCGCCGACTTCAGCCCACGAGGCCGGATCGAGGATGCCGCTGCCGGCGTGGGCGTGCAGGCCGACCACGCGGGCGCCGGCCTGGCGCACAGCGTCGCGGGCGGCCTCGAGGTCGCTGCGGGGGATGCCGAACTTCGACAGCTCGCCGCCGGTGTGGACGTAGTGGTGGTGACCGGCGCCGTGGCCCGGGTCGAGGCGCAGGAACACATCGCGTCCGCGAAAGACCTCGGGGTGGTGGAGCAGCGGATGGAGGTTGTCGACGGTGACGATGACGCCGCGGGCGAAGGCGGCGGCGTACTCGGCGGCCGGCACGAAGTTCGGCGTGAAGAGCACGCGGGCCGGATCGAGGCCAGGCACGGCGGCAAACGCCGCCTCGAGCTCGCCGGGCGACACGCACTCGAGGCCGAAGCCACGGGCGACGACCTTCTTCAGCACCTCGGGGTGCGGGTTCGCCTTCATGGCGTAGTGGACGCGGTCGACGGCGCCGATGCCGGCCAGCGCCGTGAGGGCCTCGTCGAGGGCCTCGTCGTCAAGGACGTAGCGGGGCGTCTGCTGCTGCGCGAGGTCGAGCAGCTCGCGACGACGACGACGCCACCACGAGGGGATGTGGGCGGTGGCCGCCGTCTTGTCCTGGTCCTCAAAGAGGCTCTTCCACGCCGGGCCGAACACCTGGGCTGGCAGCTGTGCCGTCGAGAACAGGAGCACGTGCAGCTCGCGCACGAGCTTCTCGGCGTGGGCCTCGTCGACGACGAAGGTGAGGTTGAGGTCGCTGGCGGCCTGGCCGACGAGGTGGACCTGCTGCTCGGCGAAGACGGCGAGGACGGGGCCGAGTTGGTGCAGGATCGCACGGATGCGACGCCCGACGAGGGAGACCGCCGCGCAACCGCGAACCACGCGCACACTGCAGAGCTTCGCGAGGTCGCGCTCGAGGCCCTGCAGGGTGGCCTCGTCGAGGGTGTTGGCCGCGGTGTCGAGCGTCGCGGTGACGTTCATCTCCGACGTCGACACGAGGTCGACCGACAGGCCGCGGGCCTTGAAGCAGGCAAAGACATCGGCGAGGAAGCCGACCTGCTGCCACATGCCGCTCGTCTCCATCGAGACGAGGACGACGCCGCGCTTGTGGGTGATGGCCTTCACGAGGCCATCGCTCTTGCCGTCGCCGTCGGTGACGGTGGTGCGCTCGCTCTCGGGGCGCTCGGTCCAGCGCACCTCCAGCGGAATGCGATGACGACGACACGGCGGGATGGCGCGCGGGTGCAGGACCTTGGCGCCCATCGACGCGATCTCCTGGGCCTCGGCGTAGGTGCACTCCTTGACGAGGCGGGCCAGCGGCATGAGCCGCGGGTCGGCGGTGAAGACGCCGGGGACGTCGGTCCAGATCTCGCAGCGCACCGCGCGCAGCGACGCCGCGAACAACGACGCCGACGTGTCGCTGCCGCCGCGGCCGAGCAGCACGGTGGCGCAGTGCTCGTCGCGGGCGATGAAGCCCTGGGTGAGGATCACGCGCGACGACGCGAAGATGTCGCGGAAGCGGGCCTGCAGGGCCGGCCGCTCGTCGTCGGCGACCTCGGCGTTGAGGACGCGGCCGGCCTCGGAGCGGCGCTCGTCGGCGACGGAGGTAAGGCTGCTGCGGGCGTCGACCCACGTCGTCGGCACGCCGCGGGCGTTGAGGAAGGCGGCGCCGAGGCGGGTCGACATGATCTCGCCCATCGCCATCATGCGGGCGACGAGGCGGGGCGAGGCCTCCTTGAGCAGGCTCGCGCCGGTGGCGAGGCGCTCGACCTCCTGCAGGTCTTCGGCGACGACGTCGGCGGCGACGCCCAGCTCACCCGCCAGCTGCGCGTGCCGGTCGCGGATCAGCTGCAGCTGCGCGCGCCAGCCGTCGTCGCCGGCCACCGCGAGCTGCAGGAGCTTCTCGAGGGCGTCGGTCATCTTCGTGATGGCCGAGCACACGACGACGGGCAGCAGGCCGTCGGCGGCGCGGGCCTGCGCCTGCTCGAGGATGCTCTGCCAGCGGGCGCCGGTGGCGACGGAGGTGCCGCCAAACTTGAGGACCACGAAGGAGGGTGTCGTCGACGACGTCGTCATGGCCCGCTGCTACGCAGGCCCCGGCCCCCGGTCAACGCGGCGGCGCAGGCCGGTCGGTCGCGCCACCCCGTGGCCAGGAGGGGCCCGTGGGCCAACCAGACACGGGCGGCTGTGTCCCGCGGGACACACGGGCCCGCGATGCGGGAATGGTCTCCGCGTTGCGCCGCGATCGGGGGAATCGACAGCGGCTGGCACAGCGGCTGCTTTGTGTCTGGCAACCCGCCGCCGCCGCCACGAGGTCCCGCCATGTCCGACGCCGACACCACTCCCGCCGCCGACGCCCCCACCGACACCCGCAGCGCCGCTGCCCGTCGCCGCTTCCACGATGAGGCGATGCCGCACGCCCGCGCCCTCTACGGCGCCGCCATGCGCCTCGTGCGCTCCCCCGACGACGCCAGCGACCTCGTGCAGGAGACGATGTTCAAGGCCTGGCGCGCCTTCGATTCCTTCGAGAGCGGCACCAACTGCAAGGCGTGGCTCTTTCGCATCCTCACCAACACCTTCATCAACAAGTACCGCCGCAAACTGAAGGAGCGCGACATCCTTGATGGCAAGAGCCGCGTCGATGCCGAGCACGAGCTCGTGAACCTGCCGAGCAAGCGCGCCTTCCTCGACCCCGAGGGCGCTCTCTGCGACCGCGCCCTCGCCGACGAGGTCACGGCCGCACTCGAAGAGGTGCCCGTCGACTTCCGCGTCGTCGTCATCCTCTCCGACATCGAGGGCTTCGCCTACAAGGACATCGCGAGCATGGTGGGCATTCCCGTCGGCACCGTGATGTCGCGCCTGTTCCGCGGCCGCCGCCTGCTGCAGGAGAAGCTCTTCGACTACGCCGTCGAGACGGGCGTGCTGCACCCGAACCTCGACGCCGCCCGCGAGGGGAAGGACGCGCCATTGTCCCTCGGGGATTACCGCCAGCGGCGCGCCCGCACCGCTTGAGGCCGATCGCGGGGATGGAATCCGGATGAAATCCCGGGAGGGATTTCGTCCGGATTCGCCGTTTCTGCCTGGGGGCTCCGGGGCCGCGCTACGGGGCGCCGGCCATTCGACCCGTGGCCCGCCGCGCTGCGACCCTGCGGGGCGGTTGCCGCGCGGTGCGCGGGCGGGCTACGCTGCCCCGGTGGGTGGGGCTTTCCATCGCGACGCGGCGGCGCAGCCGCCCTTTCTTTGCGACACCTTGCCGCCCAGACACCCGTTGAACTAAACCGCTTCGCGGTAGCTCAACGGCCTGAATCCGATCGGGGATTCGGGCCGTTTGCATTTCGAGGCGCGGGCCGCGCTCAGGACCGCGATGGGCGT
>Ga0172373_10000463_pt1 | contig 66777 bp, 58 predicted proteins | sample Lak10m_2_FD_114546 | JGI IMG/M metagenome (GOLD analysis project Ga0172373, IMG submission 114546) | Freshwater microbial communities from Kabuno Bay, South-Kivu, Congo - kab_092012_10m | ecosystem: Environmental > Aquatic > Freshwater > Lake | place: Democratic Republic of the Congo... | reverse complement strand
GTCTCCAGTGCCGGGGGGGAACATATGCCCCGGCACCTATGGAGACGGGACCGCCGTCTCACGCTCGCGCGAAAAATCCCATTCCCAATACCGATACTGTCCCCGCTCGGGGAGCAGTATCCCCCTCAGGGATAGATCGGATGGCTGCGCGTCAGTTCCGCCACTTCCGCGGCGACGCGTTGGCGAAGCTGCGCATCCTCGGGCGCGCGCAACACCGTCGCGATCCAGCGACCTAGCTGGACCATGTGGCGCGGCTCCAGCCCGCGCGTGGTGATCGCCGGAGTGCCGAGGCGGATGCCGGAGGCCTCCATCGGAGGCCGCGCGTCGTAGGGAATCAGGTTCTTGTTGCAGGTCAGTCCCACGGCGTGCAGCAGATCCTCGGCCTGCTTGCCGGAGAGGCCCACCGAGCCGACGTCGACCAGCATCAGGTGGTTGTCCGTGCCGCCCGAGACGATCCGCAGCCCGCCCTCGGTGAGCGTCTGGGCGAGCATCCGTGCGTTCTCGACGACGCGCCGCTGATAGACCGCGAAGCTCGGCCGCATGGCCTCTTCGAGCGCGATCGCCTTGGCCGCGATGACATGCATCAGCGGACCGCCCTGATCGCCGGGGAACACCGCGCTGTTGATGCCCTTGATCGTGTCCGCTCCGCACAGGATCAGGCCGCCGCGCGGTCCGCGCAGCGTCTTGTGCGTGGTCATCGTGACCACATCGGCATGCCCCACCGGTGTCGGATGCACGCCCGCGGCCACCAGTCCGGCGATGTGCGCCATGTCGACGAGAAACAGTGCGCCCACCTCGCGCGCGATGGCGCCGAAGGCCGCAAAATCCAGCGTGCGCGAGTAGGCGCTGGCGCCGGCGAGCAGCAGCTTGGGACGCACGCGCAGCGCGGCCTCGCGCACACGGTCCATGTCGATGCGCTCGCTGCCGCGCTCCACCCCGTAGGAGTGGATCTGGTAGAGCATGCCGGAGAAGTTCTTGGGATGCCCGTGACTGAGGTGCCCGCCGTGGTCGAGGCTCATCGCCAGGATCGCGTCGCCCGGCTGCAACAGGGCGAGGAACACTGCGATGTTGGCTTGCGTGCCGGAGTGCGGCTGCACATTGGCGTGCGTGGCCCCAAACAGGCGTTTCGCGCGCTCGCGGGCGAGTTCCTCGACCGTGTCGACGTGCTCGCAGCCGCCGTAGTAGCGCCGACCGGGATAGCCTTCGGCGTACTTGTTGGTGAGCACCGAACCCATCGCCGCCATCACCTCGCGCGAAGCGTGGTTTTCGGAGGCGATCAGCTCAAGCTGCGTTTCCTGACGGTTTTGCTCGGCATCGATCGCGGCCCAGACGGCCGGGTCGGTGCGCACTGCGCTGGGGAGCTGGGCGGAGGCAACGGGCGTGCTCATCGGATCACTTCGCCTCCGCGGGCAGCGCCGCCTTGCGAGCACCGGCCTCGTACAGGCCCGAAGCCTGAACATCGGGGCTTCCATCGGGCCGCCAGCAGCGCCACTCGCCGGTGCGCCGGTTCTGATCGAAGGCGCCTTCGAAGCGCGGCTTGCCGTCGGGATAGAAGCTCCGCGCCTCGCCGTGCGGTGCGCCGTTCTGGAACTGCGTGCTCGACTCCAGCTGCCCGGTCTCGTACCAGCGTTCCTGCAGGCCGGTCTGCACGCCCTCCGCGAAGCTCGCCTGCTGCTTGAGCTGTCCGTTGGGATACCACTCGCGGATTTCGCCCTCGAATTTTCCGGCGCGCGCCTGGCCTTGCGTGGCGAGCTTGCCGTCGGGATGCCAGGCCTGGAAGGGACCTTCCTGCAGTCCGCCGGCGAACTGGACTTCCTGGTTCTTCTGACCGCTTTCGAAGTACTCGATCGACGGCCCCTGTTTGCGGCCGTTCTCCCAGTGATCCTCGCGCTTCTTGGTCTGCGTCGGGTAGTACTCGATCCACACGCCCGTCTCTTCGTCGTTTTGGAACTGGCCCGTCACGGCGAGCTTGCCCTGCTCCGTCCACCAGGTCCACGCGCCCTCGCGCTTGCCCGCCTGGCGCAGTCCTTCGGAGCGCTTCTGGCTCTTGTTCGGTTCGCCGTACCAGACGATCTCGACGCCATCCTGCACCACGGGGGCGGCGGCCGCTGGTGAAGCCGGACCCTGCGCCTGCGGCCGCCGGCGCACCTTGCGCGGCTCCTCTTGCCCGTCCGAGCAGGCGCTGGAGAAAAGCACGAGGGCCAGAAGCCCCACACAGCACTTGGCATTCATGCGCTCCATGCTAGCCCCTGCGCGGGCCGTGATACAGGGGAGGCTTGCCTGCCGGAGGCGGCGCGGGAATACTCGCGGGCGTGACGCTTCCTCCGCAAGCATGGATCGGATTGGGCTGCGTGGCGCTCCTGTTCGGGCCGCTCGCCTGCCAGGGCGTGCGGGGCAAGGGCTGGAACGTGGTGCTCGTGACGCTCGACACGACCCGGGCCGACGCGCTGGGCTGCTACGGAGCCCCGGGCAATCCCACGCCGCACCTCGATGCGCTGGCGCAGGCCGGCGCGCGCTTCGACATGGCGATTTCTTCCTCGGCGCTGACTCCGGTGAGCCATGCGACGATCCTGAGCGGACTCGACAACCACGAGCACGGCCTGCGCGTGCTCGCCGCCGGCAGCGGTTTCCGGCTGTCGAACAAGATCCCCACGCTGGCGACCATCCTGCGGGAGAACGGTTACCACACGGCGGCCATCCACAGCGCCTTCCCCGTCAGCGCCTGGTTCGGCTTCGCCAACGGTTTCCAGGTCTTCGACAGCTTCGACACCACGCTGGAAGCCGGACAGGGCGGCAAGTGGAACGTGCTGGAATTCCAGCGGCGCTCGGATGAGACCACCGATCTGGTGCTCGACTGGCTGACCGAGGAGGAACGACCGTTCTTCCTGTGGGTGCACTACTGGGATCCGCACGATGCCGTCAAGGTGCCACCGATCTCCGAGCTGCCCGCGCAACTGCCGCGCAATGCCCAGGGCCAGCTGCTGCACAGCCGCGAGCTGTACGCGGCCGAGGTGCGCTACGTGGATGCGCAGTTCGGACGGCTGGTCGAGGCGCTGCGTCTGCGCAACGAACTCGAACGCACGCTGTTCGTGGTCGTGGCCGATCACGGCGAGGGCCTGGGAGATCACGACTGGTTCTACCATCGGCTCGTCTACCAGGAGCAGATCCGAGTGCCGCTGATCGTCAAGGTGCCCGAACTCGCTCCCAGCGGCGCGGTGCTGCCGGTGGTGCGCTCGCGCGACATCCAGCCCACGGTGCTCGACTACCTCGGTCTGCGCGCGCCGCGGCCGGTCAGCGGGCGCTCGCTGCGCAACCTGCTGGAAGGCCGTTCCGACGAGCCGCGCATCGCCTTCGCCGATCAGATCAACGGCTACGACCTCAACGCCAGCATGGTGCAGAGCCGTCCCCACGACGACTTCCTGTACATGGTGATCGATGGCAAGGACAAGCTGATCTGGCGGCCCAACCATCCCGAGCGCAGCGAGCTGTTCGATCTGGCGGCCGATCCGCGCGAGCTCGACAATCGCCTGACGCGGGATCCCGCGACCGTCGAGCGCCTGCTGCTGCACCTCGCCAAGGAGCAGCCCTGGGTCAGCGCTCCTTTTCCCAAGGAGGTCTCCAGCGAGGACCTGGCCGGTGCGCGCAATGTGCTCGAGGGCTTGGGCTATGTGGGCAACGACAGCGCGGCGGGGGCCCCCTCCCAGTGGGTCTGGTTCTGCCCCCGCCACCCCGCTTTGCGGGTGCCCGCCAACGGTCCCTGCCAGAGCTGCGGCTCGCTCCAGGTGCTGGTCAAGGCCCCTTGATCCCGATTTCAGGCACTCTTGACTTCCGCAGACGCGCCCGTCTGGGGTAACCTTCCAGGATCCTCTGGCTTCAGGACAAAGCCCGAGATCTCCCCTTTTCTCCGCCCCGACAGGCACTCAGGAACCATGCAACTCACCCGACTCCTTCTGGCCGGCGCCGCTCTCTGCGGCGCTGCCTCCGCCGCGTCCGCGCAAGTGACGCTCAATGAGATCTACATCAGCACCACCGGTACCGACACCGCCGAGTTCGTCGAGCTGAAGGGCGCTCCGGGCACCTCGCTCGCCGGCTACATGGTGCTGGTCGTCGAAGGCGACGGCGCCGCCGCCGGCACGCTGGACCGCGCTTACAACCTCGGCAATGCCGCATCGCCGGTGATCCCCGCGAGCGGCTACTTCGTGATCTCCAACAACGGAGCGACGATCCTGGGCAACCCGGTGCAGCAGAACTTCTCGACGGGCGTCGCCAGCGATGCCCTCGAGAACGGCACCGACACCTTCTACCTCGTGCAGACGGCCAACCCGGCCGCGATCACGGCGCTGGTCACAACCAACATCGCCACCGGCACGACCACCTCGATCCCCAGCCTGGCGACGATCCTCGACATCATCGCAGTCATCGATCCCCCGCCGACCACCGGCACCGATGTGACCTTCGACGGCGCGACGGTCCTCGGTCCGGAAGTCGCCGCCACCGGCACGTTCCTGCCCGCGGGCATCTACCGGGCCTGCGACGGTGCGTGGAGCACCACCCTGTTCCTCGACTTCGACCCCAACTCCGCCGCTCCCGTGCGTCCCCCGACGCCGGGTTCGATCAACACGGGCTGCGCCGCTGCTCCGGGCGTGGTGATCTGTGAGCCGGGTGTCAACGGTGTCGTCGCCTGCCCTTGCGCCAACAACGGCAGCCCCGGCAAGGGCTGCAACAACTCCGCCAACAACGGTGGTGCTTCGCTGTCGGGCTCCGGCGTGGCCAGCACGACGGCCGATGCGCTGGTTCTGACGGTCAGCGGCATCGCCACGGCGACCGGCACCTGCGCGGGCTTCAACGACAACCTGACCTGCATCCTGCTGCAGGGCACCAGCCTGCTGCCGACGGGGGTCGCCTTCGGTGACGGCGTGCGCTGCTTCGGTGGCACGCTCAAGCGCATCAACGTCGCCAGCTCGAGCGCCGGCGTCTACAACTTCGGTCCGGGCGTCGCGGCACAGTCCGCGGCTCTGGGCGATGCGTTCGTCACGGGCGACACGCGCTACTACCTCGTGTACTACCGCGACGCCTGCGCCACCTTCTGCCCCAGCGCCAACTTCAACGCGACGCAGGGTTACCAGATCACCTGGCAGTGACCTGAGTCGCGCGTGAGCCTGCGGCGGGCGGCCCTGCGACGGGCCGCCCGCCTGCTTTTTTTTCAGTCAGCTGTCGGCCGGCTCACCAGCAGGGCTGATTGGCTGCCCCGGGGCTGCCGGTGTCGGTGTTGAAGCTGTTCCACGGGCTTTGTGAGTGGCACCACTCACCCGGGTCGTCGTTGTAGTAGACCGTGCTGTAGTCGCGGTGCAGCTGGATCGAGCGACCCGGAGTGTCCGGGTACAGCACGCCATCGTCGTACTCGACGCGATCGACCAGCGTGCCGTCGGGCTTGCGCAGGATGATCTGGTCCGCGCCATTGGCGAGCGTGAAGCCTGAGTACACATAGCGCGGCTGCACGCCGCCGTTCTGCGTCGGATCGCCGTTGATCGCGAGCACCCAGCGCTCGCCGGGCTTCATGATCAGCTGCGTCGTGCCGTTGGCGTTGAGCGTGTGCGAGCTGCCCGCATCATCGGAGAGCGTCCAGCCATCGAGGTTGACCCGGCTGGGCAGCGCGTTCCAGATCTCGATCCACTCGCCCTTGGCGTCGGTGACGAAGGCCGGATCCTTCAGGAATTCGGTGATCACCACCTGCCCGGATTGTTCGGGCGAAGCCATGGCGAGCAGGGCGGGATGGACGGGTGCTGGGGTCACGGCGGGCGCCTGGAACAAGGGCTGGGGCGCTGCACTGCAGAGCGCGAGAGCGAACAGATTCATCGAGATCCTCATCAAGGGTAGGTCAGCGGAGTGCTGCCGCCGGCGAAGGTGCCCGCGGCGCAGGGAAGGACGCTGCCGCTCCTGGGGAAGGGGTTTTCCACATGCGCACGGGGCCCCATCGCCGCTGCGCACTTCTGGGAACTTGCCTGAATGGGACTTTTGAGGGACAGTTGCAGGGGTCATCATGCGCCTGCGTCCGATTCTTCTCGTGCTGACGACGGCGTCGATCGCCTCCGCCAGCTGGCTTCACCAACTGCCCCTGGCGACCACGGGGGCGGATTTCCAGCAGCCCGGCACCCAGCCCGGCGGGATTCTGGATGCGATCGTGCCCTCCAACGGCTGCACGACCTGCCACTCGGGCTACGACGAGGCTCAGGAGCCGTACACGCGCTGGGCGGCGAGCATGATGGGACAGGCGGGGCGCGACCCGATCTTCCATGCCGCGATGACGATCGCCAATCAGGACGCGGCCGGAAGTGGGGAGTATTGCATGCGCTGCCACACGCCCGGTGCTTGGCTCGCCGGTCGGGCCACACCCGCGGATGGCTCGGCGCTCGATCCCCTGCAGGGCGATCTGGACGGGGTCAACTGCAACGTCTGCCACCGTCTCGTCGATCCGCACTACACGCCCGAAAACCCGCCCTCCGACATCGGCATCCTCGCGGCCCTGGCGCAGCAGCCGGTCTCCCCGGGCAACGGGCAGTACATCGTCGACCCTTTTGATGTGCGCCGCGGTCCCTTCGATCTGGGGCCGAATTTCTTCTTCCACGCCTTCGAGCAGTCGAGCTTCCACCGCGAGTCGCTGTTGTGCGCGACCTGCCACCAGGTCTCGAATCCGGCCTTCAGCCGCCAGGCCAACGGCAGCTACACGCTCAACGCCAGCGCTCAGCCGCACCCCACGCACGACAGCCGTGACCAGTTCCCGATCGAGCGCACGTACAGCGAGTGGCTGGAGAGCGACTTTGCCGAGCGCCCGATCGACATGACGGGGCGCTTTGGGGGCGACAAGAACCTCGTGCAGTCGTGTCAGGACTGCCACATGCCCAAGATCACGGGCACCGGCTGCCAGCCGCTGCTCGGTGGCGAGGTCCGGCAGGATCTGCCTCAGCACGATCTCAACGGCGCCAACTCCTGGGTGCTGCACGCCGTCCGCAGCCTGTACCCCGACAGCGAGACCGGTCTCAGCGCGGAATCCGTCGAAGCGGCTCACCGACGCAACGGCTCGATGCTCGCGCGGGCGGCCGACCTCGATCTGGACTGGCACGCCGACCAGTTGCGCGTGCGCATCATCAACCAGAGCGGTCACAAGCTGCCCACCGGCTACGGCGAAGGCCGGCGCATGTGGATTGAGGTGGAGTTCCTGAACGGGGTCGGCAACCCGATCGCCACGCGCGGGGCTTACGATCCCAACGCGGCCCTCCTGAGCATGGCCGACACGAAGGTGTACGAGATCAAGCACGGTCTCGATGCCTACATGTCCGCGCAGACAGGCAAGCCGGCCGGGGAGAGCTTCCACTTCGTGCTCAACAACACCGTGCTGAAGGACAACCGCATCCCGCCGCGCGGCTTCTCGCTTCCCGCCTTCGTCTTCCATCAGGCCGAGCCGGTCGGCGTCAGCTACGCCGAAGGCCAGTACTGGGACGACACGTGGTACACGATTCCCGCCGGCGCGGCGAGCGCGCGCGTGCGCGTCTGGCATCAGACGACCACTCGGGAGTACATCGAGTTCCTGCGCGATGAGAACGTGACCGACAACAAGGGGCAGATCGCCTACAACCAGTGGGTGCAGCACGGCAAGAGCCGGCCGACGCGCATGCTCGAGGGTGTGCTGGCCTTCGGGTCAGCTGCCTGCGTCGAGCCTTTGGAGTATGGCCTGGGCAAGCGCGGCTCCAACCACCGCATCCCCCATCTGCTGGCCGTGGGTTCGCCGAGCGTCCGCGGCGCGGGCTTCAGCCTGAGGCTCGAATCCGGCGTGCCGGGCGCGTTGGCGATGGTGCTGTGGAGCCCGGTCTCGGCCACGACGCCCTTTGCCGGAGGCACGCTGTATCTGGGCGGCACGACTGCGCGTTTGGGCCTGGCGACGCTCAACTCCTTCGGCGTGGCCTCGTTCCCCGTGCCGCTGAATCCCGCGCTGGCCGGCGCCGCGCGCAACTACCAGGCGGTGGTGCGCGACAGCGCGGGCAGCTTCGGTCTGGGGCTCTCGAACGCCGTGCACGTGCAGTTTTGCCAATGACACCCGCGAGCCGCTAGGCTCGGCGGGATGAAGAAGTGGATCTTGGTGTTGCTGCTGCTGCCCGTGCTGGCGCTCGGCGGCGCGGTGCTGTGGCTCGATGCCCTCGTGGCCACCGCCGTGGAGCAGGGCGGCCGCGCGGCCACGGGCGTGGCCACGCACGTCGATTCGGTGGATGCTGGCTTCTTTCAGGGCCATCTGGGCCTCGCCGGACTCGCCCTCGACCAGCCGCCGGGCTTCTCCTCGGGCAAGTTGCTGGTCTGCCGGGAACTGCGCGCCGAGTGGGACAATGGAACACTGTTCGATTCCCGCATCCGCGTCCGGCAACTGACGTTGAGGGGGCTGGCTCTGGAATGGGAGCGCAATGGCTCCGGAGGCAATTGGGAGCCCTTGCTCGAGCGCATGTCCCAAAAGCGCTCGCCCGGCTCGTCCACGCCGCCGCCGTCGGGTTCGACCCGCAGCGTCGCCATCGACAGCATCGTGCTCGAGGACATCCGCTGCGGCCTGACCTTGAGCGATGTTCCGATCGTGGACGGGCGCAAGGAACTCAAGCTCCCCCGTCTGGAACTCAAGGGCCTCCAGACCGACGGGGACGCCGCCCACATCGCCGGTGTCGTGCTGGAGGCCGTCATCCAGGCCACGCTGGAGGAACTGGCCCGCTCCGGCGTCGACTTCCTGCCCCAGGACTTGCTGCAGGATCTGAAAGGGCAGGTGAAACAACTGGAACACGAACTGCGCGGCGAAATCGACAGCCAGTTGCGTACACTCGGCAACCCCTTCAAGTAACGCGCGCTTTTCCAGCGGCTGTGCTGCATCCGGACCGGCGCCGACCTCGCAGGCAAAGATCTCAAGGAAAACTCATGATCCGCTCCCTCCTTCTGCTGTTCCCTCTGGCCTTCGCCCCCCTGCTTCTGACGTCCGGAACGCCCGCCGCGGCGCCGCTCGCCGAAGGGGCCTGGAAGATCGATGCGGTGCACTCCACGGTGCTGTTCAAGGTCAAGCACCTCAACACGTCCTGGGCTTACGGCCGCTTCAACAGCTTCAGCGGCGAGATCGTCCACGACGCCCAAGACCCCGCGAAGTCCAAGGTCAGCTGCGAGATCGATGTCGCCAGCGTCGACACCGCCAACAAGGATCGCGATGCGCACCTCGTGAGCCCCGATTTCTTCTCGGCGCGCGAGTTCCCGAAGATCCGCTTCACCAGCAGCAAGGTCGAGGCGCGCGGCGACAAGCTCGCGGTCAGCGGCGAATTCGAGATGCACGGAGTCAAGCAGCCGCTGACGCTTCTGGTCGAGAAGACCGGCAGCTCGAAATCCGATCGTTTTGGCGAGCGCGTGGGCTTCCACGCCGTGGCGACCATCAAGCGCAGCGAGTTCGGCATGAAGACGATGCTCGAGGGCATCGGCGACGAGGTCGAAGTGACGCTCTCGCTGGAAGCCACCCGCTGATCGATGCTGCCGGCGCTGACCCTCGCGCTGGGCTTCTGTCTGCCCGCGATCCTGATCGCGGGCAGCGTGCTGTTGTGGGCGCGCTCACGCTGGCTGCAAGGTCTGGCGCTGGTGGCCGCGATCGCCTGTGTGCAGTGGGCGCACTTTCGCGAGCTGGCGCCCTTCACGGCGGGACTGCACTCCAGTCGAGATGGGCTGTGGCTCATCTGCGTGCTGGGCGTGGCGCTGGGCGGTCTCGCGCGCCTGCGCTTCGCTCTCGGCCTGCTCGGACCCGCCATGGTGCTGGTGCTGGCTTGGCGCCTGGATCGGGAAGCCTGGCCGCTCTGGCAGCGCGCGCTCGCCAGCCTGGTGCTGGGGCTGGGCGTGATTGCGGCGGCGCGTCCCGCGGCCCAGGCCCGCTCGGCTCCCGCGCTGGCGCTGCTGCTCGGTGCCGCGGCCGGCGCCTTCGTGCTGGCGCACAGCGCGACGCTCGGCCTGTACGCCGGCGGTCTCGCTCTGGGTGTCGGGTTGGTGGCGCTCGCCCACTGGCGTTGGCCCGAGCGCGAGCTCGTGGAGCCGATGCGCGCCGGACTGGCCTCGGCGCTCGGTGCCCTGCTGCTGTGTGCCTGGCTGTACGCCGATCTGCCGCTCGCCAGCGCGCTGTGCCTCGCCGCTGGCCTGCTCACCGCGGGCCTGCCCGGCCTGTACGCCCGCACGCTGCTCGTCGCCGCCCTGTGCGCGGGCGCGGTCGTTCCGCTGCTCCTCCCCAGTGCCTCGGACAACCCCTATCGCTGAACCCATGACGCTGACCGACAGCCCGCATCCCCGCATCCGGCTTGCCAACGAAGTGCGCACACCCGCCGCGGGCCAGTACGTGCTGTACTGGATGACCGCCACGCGCCGCGCCCAGCACAACTTCGCGCTCGATCGCGCCGTGCGCTGGTGCGAGCGCCTCCAGCTGCCGCTGCTGGTCTACGAGCCGCTCTCCGCCAGCTATCCCTGGACGAGCGCGCGCTTCCACGCCTTCGTGGCGGATGGCATGCGCGACAACGCCGCGGCCTTCGAGGCGGCCGGCGTCCGCTACCACCCGCACATCGAGCCCGAGCCGGGCGCCGCCAAGGGCGCGCTGGTGGAATTGGCGCGCCACGCGGCGCTGGTTGTGACCGATGAGTATCCCTGCTATTTCCACCCCCGGCTGCAGGCCGCGGCCGCGCGCCTGATCTCCGTGCCGCTCGAAGTGGTCGACTCGACCGGCCTTCTGCCGCTCTCGAGCTGCGCCCAGACCTTTCCCACGGCCTACGCGTTCCGCCGGTACCTGCAAAAGCAGCTTCGGCCCTACCTCGACGAAGCGCCGCGCGCCCAGCGCCTCGATGGCGCCCGCATGCCGCGCGAGGCCGCGCTGCCGCGCGGCTTTGCCGGGCGCTATCCGGCGACCCCGCTCGCGCGCTTCGACGCGCGCAAGGCCGGCGTGGCGCAGACGGTCGGCGTCGTCGAGGAGCGCGGCGGATCCGAGGCGGCGCGCGCGGCGCTGCGCCAGTTCGTTCAGCAGCGCCTGGCGCGCTACGCGACGGAGCGCAGCGAGCCCACCAGCGACGCTTCCAGCGGTCTTTCGCCGTGGATCCACTTCGGTCATCTGTCCGTGCACGAGATCCTGCAGGCCGTCGCGGCGCGCGAGGGCTGGACCAGCGCTCTGGTCTCGGACAAGGCCAGCGGCAAGCGCGAAGGCTGGTGGAACATGAGCGCGAGCGCCGAGAGCTTCCTCGACGAGCTCGTCACCTGGCGCGAGCTGGGCTACCAGTTCGCCCACAAGCGTCCCGATCACGACCGCTACGAATCGCTGCCCGACTGGGCGCGCGCCACGCTGGAGGAGCATGCGGCGGATCGGCGCGAGTTCACCTATTCGCTGGAGCAATTCGAGGGCGCCCAGACCCACGATGCGCTGTGGAATGCGGCGCAGCGCCAACTGCTGCGCGAGGGCCGCATGCACAACTATCTGCGGATGCTGTGGGGCAAGAAGATCCTCGAGTGGACCGCTTCGCCGCGCGAGGCGCTGGCGGTGATGATCGAACTCAACAACAAGTACGCCCTCGACGGCCGCGACCCCAATTCCTACAGCGGCATCTTCTGGGTGCTCGGACGCTTCGATCGGCCCTGGGCGCCCAAGCGCAAGATCTTCGGTTCGATCCGCTACATGAGCTCGACCAACACCGCGAAGAAATTCGAGGTGCGCCCCTACCTCGCGAAGTACGCGCCGCTCACTTCTGCCAGGTGATGTGCCAGACCAGCGGCTCGCCGGCGGTCGTGGCCGTCGTGACGGGCACGGTCAGCGTGACGACCTCGTTGTCGGCATCGAGCTTGACTCCGCGGGTGCGCCCCGAGAGGCCATTGCCCAGCGCCTTGGCGGGCAGCGTCACCTCCAGCTTGATCGTCTCGCCGATCCCGTCCGCTTCGCCCTTGGGATCGAGCGCGCGCGCGGCATCCTTGCGCTGCTCGGCGTTCAGCGGCACCAGTTCGTTGACCCAGCGCGCGGACTCGCCCCGCGGCAGGCGCACGCGCAGGAAGCACAGGCCGTCCGCGGCTTCGCCTCCGCTGAATTCCATGTCGGAAAGGCGCAGCGCGGAAATGCGCGCGAAATCGCCGGCTGCCGCGCGCAATTCGACCTGGCTCTTCCAGGCCACCCCGTCGTTGGAAATGCGCAGCAGCGCATCGGCTCCCTTGGGGCTGAGGCTCGAGACCGTGACGCTGCCCGAGAAATCGGGAGCGATGCGCAGGCGCACGGAGACGGCATCGCTTTCGTCGCAGGCGGACAGGAACAGCAGGCTGGCACAGGCCACGACACGAGTCAGGGAGATCATGGTGACCGGAGTGTAGCGGGCGGCCGGTCCGGGAACCATTGTCCCCCGCTCGGGCGTTTGATCGACTAAGGGCATGGGAGCACAGATCGTCTGCGGAGCCGGGCCGCGCGGCTTGGAGCAGGTCTGGTTGGCGAGGCTCACCGCGGACCAACAGGCGCTGCGGCGCGAACCACTGCGCCTGCGCCAGCCGGCGCTGGTGCTCGTGCCTTCGCGCAGCCTGCGCCGCCACTGCATGGCGGCCGCCGTGCAGGCGAGCGTCGATCCCGCCGGCGTGCTGCTGGGCGTGCGCTTCGCCACGCTGCCCCAGCTGTGCGAGATGCTGGTCGAGCCCGAGCGCCTGCGCGGACAGAAAGCCTTCGCCGCGCTCGTGCGCCGGGCGCTTCCTCCGACGTGGAGCGAGGCGGAGCGGCGGCTCGTGGCGGCCTCGGTGCGCGATCTGCTGCACGCGTTGTTCGACGAGAGCAACGCCGAGCAGTGCTTCGAGGTCCTGCAGGAGTCACGCTTGCCGGCGCGGCTCGCCGAGCGCGCGGCCTTCGTGCTGCGTACGGCGCTCGAAGTGCGCGCCGCCTGCCGGCGCGACGGCCTGTGCGCGCCCGGCGAGGAATTGCGGCTGGCCGCCGCGGCTGTCCGCGGCGGCCGGCTCGACGCACACCGTTGGGTGCACGTGCTCGGCTTCGCCGATGCCACCGGCAGCGCCCGCGAGCTCTTGTGCGAGCTGGCGCAGCGCGCTTCGGTGACGCTGTTTCAAGATCGCCTCGCGGAAGAGCTCCCAGGCTGCGATTTCGGCCGCAGCTTGCGCGAAGCGCTGCCGGCAGCCTCCGAGCACGCCGCGGCGGATCCGCGCGGTCGCATCGAGCTGGTGCGCGGCCGCGTCGAGGCCGCCGAGTTGCGCGAGGTGGCCCGGCGCGTCGAAAGCTGCCTCGCCTCCGGCGTGCCGCCCGAACGCATCGCGATCGTCGCGCGACAGCTGGAACCGCTGCTCTCGCCCTTGCGCCGCATCCTGCACTCGCTCGGCATTCCCTGCTCGGCGCTGGGCGCACGGGGTTCGATCCGGCCGTCGCTGCGCGCGGCCCGGGCGCTGCAGGAGTTCGTGCAACGCGGCTGCGAACTGCGTCTGGAGCGCTGGCGGCTGGCCGAGGCGCGGGCCCTTGTGGAAGCGGGCGACGCGGCGCTCAAGGCCTGTCATGCGCTGGGAGCCACGACGCTGCGCGAACTTGCGGAGCTCGACCTGGAGCTGTGCTTGGGCGATCTCGAACGGGTGGTGCTGCCCGTGCAGGCACTCGGCGATGCCGAGCAGGAGCTCTCGAGCGTGCCCCGCGGGCGCATCGTCGCGCTCCAGCTCGGCGCGCGGGAGCTGCAGGCGGACTGGCAGACGCTGCTCGCGGCGCGCGACAGCGCCGCGGATCTGACGCCGCTCCTCGGCCGTTTCCTGAGGCGCCACTTTTGCCTCGACGAAACGCGGCTCGCCGCGGTCGAGCAGGAATTCCTGGCCGATGCGGCGCCCGGGTTCGAGTGGCGCGGCGCCGAGGCCTGCGAGGCGCTGCTCGTCGACTGGGTGGAGTCCGCCCGCGAGGCGGGGGCTGCCGCGGACGGCGGACAGGGCGGCGGAGTCGCCCTGCTCGATGTGATGGAAGCGCGCGCTCGCAGCTTCGACGCGCTGTTCGTGATCGGGCTGCAGGCGGGCCGCTTTCCGATGCGGGCGGGCGAAGACGCGCTGCTGCCCGACAGCTTGCGGCGCAAGCTGGCGGTGGTGCTGCCCGATCTGTCGATCAAGGCCTCGATCGCCGAGGAAGACCGCTACCACTTCGAGAGCCTGCTGCGCTCGGCCGCAGAGGTGACGCTGTCGTGGAGCCTGGGCGACGCCGATGGCACCGAAAAACCGGCCTCGGCGCTGCTCGAGGCCTTGCGCCGCCAGAGCGGTCTGGCGCTGCCGGAGCCGAGCGAGTTGCCGCAGGCCTGGACCGAGCGCTCGGATGCGCTCGCGGAGGAACGCAGTCTCGCGCGCGCCGTGCTCGCGCCCGAACTGCCCCATCGCGAGGTCTGGAGCGAGGCACTGGGCGAAGCGCGGGCCGGCGCGCTGGAGGCGGTCCTGTGCGAACTGGAACCGAGCTGGCAGCGCCGTTCCGTTCCGGGTCTGTACCTCGGCGAGGTGGGCCCGGTGCTCGCCCCCGATCGCTCGCTGTCGGTCAGCGCACTGGAATCGAGCGCGCGTTGCCCATGGAAGGCTTTCCTGACGCGCGTGCTGCGGCTGGCGCCGGCCAGCGATCCGCTGGCCTTCGTGCCCGAGTTGCCCGCCCATGTGCTGGGCACGGTGGTGCACGCCGTGCTGGAGTCGATCGGCGCCGGCGGCGGCCGGGTCGCGTGGCCTGCGCCCGCGCGCCTGCGCGAGCTGACACAGGCCGCGGCGCTGCGCGCCGTGCGGCGCGAGCAGCTCGTGCCGCTGGGGCTGCGCCACTGGCTGGTCGAACGCGCCTTGCCGTATCTGGAGATCGCCGGACAGCTGCATGGCGCCGGGGCGGCCGAGATCCTCGGCTCCGAGCGTCAAGGCCGCCATGCCCTGCCCGCATCGGTTCGCACGCTCTCGTTCCGCGCCGACCGCGTCGAGCGCGATGCCGGCGGCGAGGTCTGGACGGACTTCAAGACCGGCCAGCCGCTGACGCTCAAGGTCCAGAAGCGACTCGATGCGCTGCTGGAGGGCGTGCGCTCGGGGCTGCATCTGCAAGCCGCGGTCTACGCGGTCGCCAGCGGAACGCGCGGCCGCTACGTGTACCTCAAACCGGGCCTCCCCGAACACGCGCGCGTGCTCGAGTGCGCTGCCGACGCGGACACGCAGGCGGCGCTGGAAGACGCGCTGCTGCGGCTCGACGCACTCTGGCGCGAAGGTGGTTTCGTGCCCCGACTCGCGCAGGCGGGCCGCGAAGCCGAACCGCAGGACTGCCGGCAGTGCGAGGTGCGGATCGCCTGCCAGCGCGGCGATTCGGGAGCCAAGCTGCGCCTGCAGCGCTGGATGGAAGCTCCGCCGCAGCCAGACGCACCCGCCTGGGAGCGGGCTGCGCACGCGGTGCTGGTGCGCGTCTGCGAATCGGAGGGCGAGGAATGAGCGCGCTCGAGCAGGATCGGCAGTCGCGTCAGCTCTCGCTCGAGGAATTCGAGGCTCCGGTCTGGATCGAAGCGGGAGCGGGGACCGGCAAGACGGCCCTGCTGGTGGCGCGCTTGTGCGTGTGGTGTCTGGGCCGGGGTTGGGACGCGAGCGAGTCGAATGCGCCGACCGGGAGCCGCGCGGGCGCGGTGTTGGCGGGACTGTGCGCGCTGACCTTCACGGAGAAAGCCGCGGCCGAGATGCAGGAGCGCTTCCGAGCGGCGCTGGAGCGTCTGGCCGAGGGCGCGCTGCCCGTGGGGCTCAGCCCGGAGCAGCTTGACTGCGAACCGGCGCTGGTGCGGATGCGCGCCCAGCTGCTGCTCGAAGCGCTGCAGGAGCCGATCGCACAGACGCTGCATGCCTTCGCCCAGCGCGTGGTGCGCCTCGATCCCCCGTCGGCGGGATTCCCGCTGTCCTATGCGGTCGATGCCGAGTCGCTGGGTCTGCGGGAGTGCATCCGCGCGGTGGTCGATGGCGCCCTGCGCGCCGCGCTCGGGGACACGGTCGATGCGCGCATGCTCGATTACCTGCGCGCCGACGGCACGCCGCAGCGCCTCGTCGAGAGTCTGGAGGCTTTGGTGGGCGAAGGCGTGCAGCCCGAGGATCTCGCCGAGCCGCGCTACACGCTCGGCGGCCTGCGTCAGCGCTTCGGGGCGCTGGTGCGCGGACTTCACGAGCTCGAGCCGCTCCTCGCTCCCTACCAGCGGGCGCCGGGCAATTCCAAGGTCACCCAGCGCGTGCCCGCCGTGCTCGCCGAACGCTTGGCGCTGGCAGAGACACTGCTCGCGGGTCCATGGGAGGATCTCGAGAGCTTCAGCCGCGCGCTGTGCGCGTGGATCGAAGGCTTCGATGCCAAGGTGTTCGAGAAGCTCGCCCAAGCCGAGCTCGGAACGGTCGAGCGCCGGCTGCTGGCCGATCCGGAGGCGGTGCAGGCGCGACTGGCGGCGCTGGCCCCGGACTTGAGGCTGCTCGCCGAGATCGACGCGCAGCACTACGAGCGCGCGCGCGAGCTGTTGCACGAGCTGTTGTGCGCCGTGCGAGCACGGATGCGCGCGGAAGGTCTGGTTTCCTTCCAGGAGCTGCTCGAGGGCGCGCTGGCGGTTCTGCGCGATCCTGAACTGTGCCGCGTGCAGGCCTCCGGCCTGCGGCAGCTGCTGGTCGACGAATTTCAGGACACCGACCCGATCCAGTGTGAAATCGTGGCGCGACTGGCGCTCCATCCCGGCGCGTCTGGGCGTCCGGGCCTGTTCATCGTCGGCGATCCCAAGCAGTCGATCTACGCCTGGCGCAGCGCCGATCTGCAGGCTTACGAGGACTTCAAGCAGCAGGTGCGCGCGGCGGGCGGCCATTTCGGAGTGCTGACCTGCAACTACCGCTCGACCGCGCGCATCCTGACGGCCGTGGAAAGCGTGTTCGCGGAAGCGATGCGAGCGCAAGCGGGGATCCAGCCGCAGTTTCAGCCGCTGTTCGCGCACGCGCAGCGCTCCGGACCCGCGCTGCGCGTGGTGTGCACCTGGCAGTCACAGGAGCGCACGCCTGCCGATGCCGCGCGCGTACTCGAGGCGAGCTGGATCGCCCGGCGCATCCTCGAGGCGCAGGCGGACGGCGCGCGTTGGCAGGACCATGCGATCCTCGTGCGCCGCGGCTCCCAGTACGAAGCGCTGATCAGCGCGCTGCGCGCCGCGGAGATCCCCTACGAAGTGCGCGGCGATCGCAGCTTCTACCGTCGCCGCGAGATCCTCGATGCCGCCGCTTGGCTGAGGGCCTCGATCGATCCCTCCGACACGCTGGCCCTGATCGCCGCGCTGCGCAGCAGCGCCTGCGGCGTTCCCGATGCGGCCTGGCACCCGCTGCAGCAGGCCGGCTTCTTCGCGCTGGTGCTGCCGCTCGGCATGCAGGACAGCGCCGAGGACGCGCTCTCGCTCGCCAGACTCCAGCAGGCCATCGGGCGCGCGGCCGAGCTGTGCGCCGATCATCTGGGTGAACGCGCGGGCGCGATCGATTGGCCGCGGCTGCTCGGCGAAGCGCTGGCTCTGCTCGCGCGCCTGCGGCGTCACGCGCGCGAGGCGAGCGTCGAGGAGTTTTTCCGGGAGCTGCGCGCAGGCACGCGTCTGGAGTGGATCGAGGCGCGGCGCTACCTCGGCGAATACCGCCTCGCCAATTTGCAGGCGTTCTTCGAAGCGCAGGAACGGCGCGCCGAGGCGCTGGACGGGGACCTGCAGGCGCTGCTGCGCGAACTGCACCGCGATCTGGAGTCCGAACGCGAGCAGCGCGAGGCCAAACCGTTGCGGGAGGCCCGCGACGCCGTTCAGCTGATGACGATCCACCAGTCGAAGGGGCTCGATTTCGAACGCGTGTATCTGGTCGGGCTGGACACCGACCGCACCCGCCAGCGCTCCAAGCCGCTGGTCCGGGTCACGCGCTTGGCCGAGCGCCGCTGCTCGATTCGGCTGGAGGGGCTGCCCGACCCCTACGAGCTGGAGGCAGAAGTGCGCCGGGAGGCGATCGAGCAGGCCGAGCACGTGCGCATCTTCTATGTCGCGATGACCCGCCCCAAGCAGGAGTTGATTCTGCTGGGCAATTTTTCCAAGAAGGACTTTCGCCAGCTGGCTTGGGAGGCGCACACGCACGGCGGGATGCTGCCCTGCTTCGCGGATGAGGGCGTGCTCGCGAGCCTCGCCCAGCGCCAGTCGATCCAACACGGCGAGTTCGAGCTCGAAGTGCTCGACGTGGCCGATGGCGCGCCGGCCGAGGGCCTGCGCGCCCGCGGTCCGTCGCACGCGTTCCCGCCGGCGCGCGCGCGCGATCGAGCGGCTGCGCTTCGCCGCCAGCAACTTGCCTTTTCGCGCAGCTTCTCGGCCGTGTTTCCCTCCACGCTTCCCTCCTCCCTTGCGGCGGACCTTCCGGCTGCCCTTGCGACGGGGCTTCCTGCGGTCCTTTCCGTGCCTGCGGCGGCGGGCGGCGAAGGGCAGAGCTTTGGGACCGCGGTGCATGCCGCCCTCGAACAGTGGTTTCGCGACGAAACGCTGAGCCTGGAGGCAGCGCTGGCGGCACATCTGGAGCGGCCTGTGGATTTGCTGCGCCGTTTGGCTCGCGAACCGTTCGCTTCGCTGCTGGAACTCGCCCGACGCACGCGGATCGGGGTCGAACTGGAGCTCTTCGCCCGCGCCGATCCAGAGGACGAGCTGGCGCTGCATCTTTCCGGCCGCATGGATCTTGTCTACGCCGATCCGCGCGATGGCGCGTGGGTGGTGGTCGACTTCAAGACCGATCCCGCCGCGGCGATACCACAGCGGCTCTCGCACTACAGCGAGCAGGTCGAGGCCTACTGCCGCGGGCTGCGCCGCGCGCTCCCGGGGCAGCCGGTTCGCGGGGAGTTGTGGTTCCTGCTCGCCGGGGAAATCCGTAAGCTCCCCTGCTGAACATGCACTCACCCCTCAATGCCACGTTGGGCATCCGCAGCATCGATCATCCGGATGGCACGAGCAGCCTCGAGATCGACGCGGACGAGCGCTTCCACAACGAGGTCGGCATCGTGCACGGCGGGCTGACCATGCTGCTGCTCGATGGCGCCATGGGCCGCACGGTCGGCCGCACGCTGGCCGCCGGCGAAGGCTGCGGCACGGTGCAGTTCTCCAACCAGTTCCTCGAGCCGGCGCAGGGCCGCCTGCGGGCACAGGCGCGCATCGTGCGACGCGGCCAGCGGCTGGTGTTCGTGGAAGGCCAGTGCTTCCGCGAGGACGGCGTCTGCGTCGCGCGCGCGCAGGGCACCTGGGCCGTCTTCCGGCTGCGAAGCTCGCAGGACAGCGGATGAGAACCGTGGAATTCGATCCGGGGCTCTTGTGCCCGCCGCCACGCCAGTGGCACGCGCTCGGTGGCAGCGTGGAGCTGCGCCTGCCCCTGCGCGTGGTGCTCGCTTCGAGAGCCGCCGAGTTGCATCCCCTGCTTGCTCGCGCCCGCCGGCATGGCTGGATCGCCAGCATCGATGCCTGTGCGCGGGAGCCGGGAACGGGACTGGCGCTTCGCATCGACCTCGACGCGCGCCTTCGAGCGCAGGCCTTTGAACTGCGGATTGGCGAACCCGAGTTGCTCCTGTGCGCCGGCAATCTGGCGGGAGCGCGCCATGGCATCGCGCTCCTGAACCAGCTGTTCGCCGGTCTCGGCGGTGCTCTGCGGATGCCGTGCATCCAGCTGTGCGACTGGCCCGATTTCGCTTCGCGCGGGCTGATGCTCGACATCAGCCGCACGCGCGTGCCGAGCCGCGAATGGCTGCTGAGTCTGCTCGACACGCTCGAGTCGCTGCGCTTCAACCAACTGCAGCTGTACACCGAACACACCTTCGCGTATCTCGGCCACGAGCGCGTCTGGGCCGAGGCCAGTCCGCTGACACCCGAAGATGTGCTGGAACTCGACGCCGCCGCCCACGAGCGCGGCATCGAGCTGGTTCCCAATCAGCAGTGCTTCGGTCACATGCACCGCTGGCTGATCCACGAGCCCTATCGCGCGCTCGCCGAGGTTCCCGAAGGCGTGGAACACGCCTTCAGCCGCCAGCGCGAACCGTTCGCTCTGTGTCCGACCGATCCCGGTTCGCTGCGTCTGGTCGCCAATCTGATGGACCAGCTGCTGCCGCATTTTCGCTCGCGCGAGTTCAATGTCGGTTGCGACGAGACCTTCGATCTGGGTCTGGGGCGCTCGAGGAGCGCCTGCGAGGCGCGCGGCAAGGGGCGCGTGTACCTCGATTTCCTGCATGCCCTGCAGCGTGAGGTCCAGCGCCGCGATCGGCGCATGCAATTCTGGGGTGACATCATCCTGCAGCATCCCGAGCTGATCGCCGAACTGCCGCGCGAGGCGATCGCCATGGAGTGGGGCTACGACGCGGAGCATCCCTTCGCGGACCATCTGGCGAGCTTTGCCGCCAGCGGCCTGGAGTTTCGGGTCTGCCCCGGCACCTCCGCCTGGCAGAGCTTCGGCGGCCGCACCGAAAACATGCTCGCCAACATCGCCTCCGCGGCGCGCGAGGGCGTCGCCCACGGAGCGAGCGGCCTGCTGGTGACCGACTGGGGCGACCGCGGGCATCTGCAGCCGCACGTCGTGTCCTGGCCTGGCATCGTGATGGCGGCGGCGTGTTCGTGGAATCGCGCCTCGGCTGGCGCGGCGCGCGAGCGGCTCTCGCAGTGGCTGGACCGCTGGATCTTCGAGGATGCGCGCGGGCGTCTGGGAGCAGGTCTCGCGGATCTGGGCCGGGTTCACGAGTGGTCGGAGGCCGTGAGCACCAATGGCAAGGCATTGTTCTTCCTGGTCGCCTTCGCCGAGCTGGAATTCCCGCATCCGCGCATCCAGTCGCTCTCCACCTCCGGGTTGCACGCCTGTCTGGAGCGCCTCACCGAGTTGCGCGTGCGGCTGGAGTCCGCGCGGCCGCGCTCTTCCCAAGCGCTCGACGGTGCGCGCTGGGTCGGCGCCATGCAGGCCTTCGCCTGCCGCCTCGGCATCGCGCGGCTGCGGGCGGGAGCGGGTGTACCGCTCTCCGAGCTGCCGCGCGCCCAGGCGCGCCTGCTCGGCGACGAGCTCGAGGGCCTGATCGATGAGCACCAGCGCTTGTGGGCGCTGGAAGACCGCCCGGGTGGCTGGCGCGAGTCAGCGAGCTGGCTCTACGGTCCGCTGCAGGCTCTGCGGCGCTCGCGCCGCTAGCGCGGGGAAGCGCTTTTCGAGCTCGCTCTGGCGGAACCGGAAGATGCGGGTCAACATCGAGCGCGTGAACAGCGCATGGGCGAGCGAGCCGAGCGGCCCGAGCGGCATGCGGTAGCGCACTTCGTCGATCACGCGCGTGCGCTGCGCATCGATCGCCTCGAATCGATGCGTGTGGTGCCACAGGGCGTAGGGTCCCGATTCCTGAAAATCCACGAAGCGGTGCGGCGGCTGGAATTCGAGGATGCGCGAGCGCCAGCGCATCGGCAGCCCGAACATGCGGATCTGGTGTTCGATCAGGGCCTGCGGGCGCATCTGGATGGGCGAGGGCGTCAGCGTGCGGAAGCTGAGGAAGCCGGGTGTCAGGGCATCCAGATTCTCCGGACGCGCGAAGAAGGCGAACACCTCCTCGAGCGGGCGTTCGATGACCTGTTCCGCTCGCAGCAGGCGATCGTTACCTTCACGTCCGAAGTGCAGGACTTTCTCCATCGATGAGCATGTACGCCCAGCCCTCTTCCGCGGATGCGCGCCCGTGCGTGGCGGAGCTCGAGCGCGTCTCGCGCAGCTACGAGCGCGGCGAAGCGCGCGTGCAGGCGCTCGCCGATGTGTCGCTCGGGATCCGCGCGGGCGAATGGCTGGCGCTGGTGGGCCCTTCGGGCTGCGGCAAATCGACGCTGCTCAATCTGCTCTCGGGGGTGGACCAGCCGAGCGCGGGCCGCGTCGAAGTGCTGGGCGTGGATCTCGCCCGGGGCAGCGAGCGCGAGCGGGCGCTGCTGCGCAGGCGCGGCATCGGAATCGTGTTCCAGGCCTTCCATCTCGTGCCGCACCTCAGCGTGGAGGAGAACGTGGCCTTGCCGCTGGCGCTCGATCGGCGGCGCGACCCCGCGCGCGTGCGCGAGCTCTTGGCCCGCGTCGGGCTGGAGGAGCGGCGCACGCATCTGCCGAGCGAACTCTCCGGCGGCGAACAGCAGCGGGTGGCGCTGGCGCGCGCGCTGGTGCACCGTCCGCGCCTGGTGATCGCCGATGAACCCACCGGCAATCTCGATTCGCACAGCGGAGCGCGCGTGCTCGATCTGCTCGATGAACTGCGCCGCTCGGAGGGCTCGAGTCTGGTGATCGCCACGCACGATGCCGAGCTGGCGGCGCGCGCCGATCGCGTGGCGCGCATGCGCGACGGCGCGATCTGGAGTCTGGAGCCGTCGGAGCCTGCCTGATGCTCCTGCGCGCCCTGGTGCTGGCTCCGCTGCGCGCGCGACCGTGGCGATCGCTCGCGACGGTGCTCGGCATCGCGGCGGGCGTGGCGGCCTTCGTCGCGACGCTGCTGGCCTCGCGCTCGGCCGTCGCTTCGCTGGAGGAGGACACAGGCAGTGCCGAGGAGTGGGTCCGCATCGAGGCTCCCGGCGGCCTCGATGAGGCCGCGCTCGCGGCGCTGCGTCCCCTCAGCGAGCAGGCGCTGATCCTGCCGCGCATGGACGAATGGGTGCTCGAGCGCCACACGCGCACCGTGCTGCGGTTGTATGGCATCGACGCGCTGGTCGATCCGCGCTTGCGGCTGGCGGGCGGGCCGCAACCCGAGCCCGCGTCCATCGAGGCGACCTGGCGCGGCGAGGGCGTCTGGATCTGCGAAAGCATGGCACAGGCCCTGTCCCTCGCGCCCGGAGACTCGCTGGCGCTGCTGGTGCGCGGCGTGCCGCGGGAAGTGCGGCTGATCGGCAGCTTTCCCCGCCGCGGTCCCGAGGATCCGCTGCAAAGCGCCGTGATCGGCGATCTGGCGGCGATCGAGGCGCTGTTCGCGCCCGGTCGCAGGCTGGACGCCGCGGAGCTCTTGCCGCGGGCGGGCGGGAGCGTCGAGGAACTCGCGGCGCTGGCGCGCCAGCGTCTGGCACCGCCCCTGCGCGTCGAGACCAGCGGCGAGCACCAGCGCCAGCGACAGGCCATGGTGCGCTCGCTGGAGTTCAATCTGCTGTCGCTCTCGGGCATCTCGCTGCTCGTCGGCGCCGTGCTGGTCGCGACGGCGCTGGCGAGTGCCGTGGTCGAGCGCCGCAAGCTGCTGGCGCTGTGCGTCTCGATGGGCGCCACCCGCCTTCAACTGGCGGGCATCCTGCTGTGGGAAGCGGGGCTCTTCGGACTGGTCGGCGGCGCGCTGGGCGCGCTCGCGGGCTCGCTCGCGGCGGCGCTGCTCGCGCCCTCGATGCGCTCCAGCGTCGAAACCGTGCTGGGCGCGCTGCCCCAGAGCGGAGTGCGCATCGAAGCCCAGGTCGTGGTGCTCGGCATCGCCATGGGCGTGGCGGCGGCGCTGCTGGCGAGCCTCCTGCCGCTGTTCGAGATCGTGCGCACCCCGCCGCTGCAGTCGCTGCGCCGGGAACAGCATGAGCCCCTCAGCGCCCGGTCACGGCTGTGGGCGCTGATCATGGCCGGCGCCCTCGTGTGGGTGGCGCTGCGCCTGACACATGTGCCGAGCCCTCCGGGTCTGCCGCTGAGCGGTCTGGGTGCGGCGATCGCGCTGCTCGCGGCGCTGGTCTGCGTGCAGGGCCCCGCCCTCGATGCACTCGGACGCGCCGCGCGCCATGTCCCCGGTCTCCTGGAGCGGCTGCCCGCGCTGCGGCTTTCGATCTCGGCGCTGTCGGCGGGACGCCGTCGGGCGGCCTGGGCCAGCGCGGCGGTCGGCATGAGCGTCGCGCTTTCGATCTCCATCGCCGCGATGGTGCTGTCGTTCCGCACCAGCGTCGAGAGCTGGGCTCGCGAAGGCCTGCTCGCCGATCTGGCGCTGCGCCCCGTCGCAACGCAGGGCGGAGTGCCGCTCGGAGATCTCGATCCGGGCATTCTGGCGAGCTGCCTCGAGTTGTACGGAGCGCAGCGCGTGCATCCGTTCCATCGGGAGCCGGCGCAGGTCTCGGGCCGCTCCGTGACACTCGGCGGCGGCGATCTGGCGGTGATCGCCCGTCGCGGAGGTGTCGCCTACCGCGACGGCCGCGATCCCAAGCAGGTGCTGGAGCGCGCGCACCGCCTGCAGCGCGTCCTGATCAACGAACCGCTGGCCACGTGGACGGGACTCGCCGAAGGTGATTCGATTCGCATCGAAACCGAGGCCGGAACGCTCGACAAGGTGATCGAGGGCGTGTTTCTCGACTACGGCGATCCCCAAGGTCTCGTGATCACCGAGCGGGAGGAACTACTGGGACTGTTTCCAAGGAGCCTGCCGCGGACGATCGACATCTACCTCGACGATCCCCGACAGGCCTCGCTGGAGCGCGAACGGCTCCTGCACGCGCTCGGTTCGGCGTACGCCGTCGAAGTGTTGACGCGCGAGCAACTGCTGGAGCGCATCCTGCGAGTGTTCGATCGCACCTTCGCGATCACGCGCGCACTGGAACTGGTCAGCGCCGTGGTGGCGCTGATCGCCGTGCTGACCGTGTTGTACGCGCTGCTGGCCGAACGCGCCGGGGATCTGGCGCTGTTGTGGTCGCTGGGCGACACCCGCGCTCGCCTGATGGCGCAAATCCTGCTCCAGGCCGGCTGGATCGGGCTGGTGGGCGGCGCGATCGGCGTGGTGGCCGGTTTGGGCATCGGCGTGATCCTCGTCGATGTCGTCAACCTGCAGTCCTTCGGCTGGACGATCCGTTTTCTCCAGCCGATCGAGGCCGCGGGGCGGCTGCTGCTGCTCGTGACCGTGTTTTCACTGCTGGCGGGAGCGCTGCCCGCCCTGCGCGTTTTGGCGAGCCCCGCCGCGCGCATCCTGCGCGAGGAGACCACATGATGCTGCCGCTGCTGCTCGCCGCCACGCTGCTGCCCGCGCCCGAATGGAAGCAGCACACGCAAGTGCCCGAGATCGTCTTTCCGCGCGACCACGGAGCGCATCCAGAGTTCCGCACGGAATGGTGGTACCTCACGGCCGAGTGCCGCGAGCCGGGCGGTCAGCGCTACGGCGTGCAGTTGACCATCTTCCGCCAGGGCATGCAGGCCGGTCCGCCCCGGGCTGACGAGCCGCGCTGGACGCTGCGCGAAGCCTATGCGGGGCATCTGGCGATCGCGGCGCTCGATGAAGGACGTTTTGTTCATGCCGAGCGCGTGCGCCGCGCCAACGGCGGGCTCGCCGGCGCTTCGCAGGAGACGCTGGAGGTGTGGCTCGAAGATTGGAGCTTCGCGCTCGATGCGGAGGGTGTCCTGCGGGCCCGAGCGCGCGACGCACGCACAGGCATCGGCGTGGATCTGGGCCTGCGTCCCGCCAAGCCGGCCGTGCTGCACGGGGAGCGCGGCCTCTCGATCAAGGGACCCGAGGCGGGCAACGCTTCGGCCTACATGAGCTGGACACGCCTCGAGGGTCAGGGCACGCTCGAGTGGAACGGGCAGCCACGGAGCGTCACGAGCGCGGCCTGGTTTGACCACGAATGGGGCTCCAGCCAGCTGGGAGCCGGTGTCGTGGGCTGGGATTGGTTCGGCTTGCGCCTCACGGATGGGCGCGAGCTGATGGTGTACCTGCTGCGGCGCGCCGATGGCACGACGATCGAGCAATCGGGTGGCACGCTGGTGCTTGGCGATGGCAGCAGCCGGGCGCTGAAGCGCGAGGAAATCGAACTGCAGGCGCTCGAGCACTGGAGGAGTCCGCACAGCGGCGGCCGCTACCCGAGCGCTTGGCGCCTGCGTGTGCCTTCCGCCGGCATCGACAGCGAGGTCCGCGCGGAACTCGCCGACTGTGAACTCGACACGGCCGGTTCGAGTCAGGTGATCTACTGGGAAGGTCCGGTGACGATGCGGGGCTCCGTGCAGGGCAGCGGGTATGCGGAACTGACCGGCTACGCCGGCTCGCTCGGCGGCCGCTTCTGAGACGGTTCCCCCACGGTGAGCTTGCCTCGAGCCAAGGCCTTGTGGGGCATGGGCTTGGAGGGCGCCAGCCACACCGGCCCTCCCAGCGCGCCGAACGGCTTTGCGGCCAGCAGCTCCCGGGATTCCCAAGGTCCCGACCGGCGCAGCCGTTTCGCTGCGCGGTGATCAGGAGGGTCACAAAGCCCCGATTCGAGCGCAGGGGCTCGGCCTCGCGCTGAGGTATCCTGCTCGCATGCTGGGAAGCCTGCTGCTGGCGCTTGTGTGTGTCTCTCAACTCCCGACCCGGGCCGATCTGGCGCGGGCGTACGTGCGCTTTGAGGAGGCCTACGCGCGACAGCAGGAGGGGCTCAAGCCCGAGCGCCGTCGCGAGCTGCACCAAGCCTTTGACCGCGCCTCGATCGCGTTCTTCACGGGCGACAGCCGGCAGGTGCTCGAGGATCTGGAGCAGCTCAGCCTCGAACTGGGCGCGCCGCCGCGGGCGCCAGAAGCCAAGGACGAAACCAATTACGACGAAATGCGCATCGCGGCGCTCGTGCGGCTCCAGCGGATCGAGCCCGACGGCGAGCCGCTGCGGCTGGCTCTGGAAACCGCCAAGGCGCGCGCGGCGCTGATGGTCAATCAGCCCTCCACCAGCGACTCGGCGCAGTTCTTCTGCGATCGAGCCCGGCTGTCGCGGGACCTGATCCGGGAGATCGAGTCGCTCGAGAAAGGCGAGGACCCCTACCGTCGCCGGCTGGGCGACTGGTGGCGCACCCTTCCGCTGGAGAAGGGCAGCCTGCCGCTGCGGGTGTACGCGCCGCTGGCGGCCACCCGCGACGATCCGGTGCCGCTCGTCATCGCGCTGCACGGCGCGGGCGGCGACGAGAACATGTTCTTCGATGCTTACGGCGCCGGCGTCATCAAGCGCCTGGCGGACAAGCACGGCTTTCTCGCCGTGGCGCCGCGCGTCGGTCTCAAGCTCAACGACGCCACCATCGAGCGCCTCCTGACGGCGCTGCGCTACCAGTACGCGATCGACACCAGCCGTGTGTTCCTCATCGGACACTCGATGGGCGCCGGAGCGGCCTTCTCGCTCGCGGCCGCCAAACCCGAGCGTTACCGGGCCGTTGCCTGTCTGGCGGGAGGCCCGCGAGCCCAGGCCGCCAAGCTGCCGCCGCTGCTGGTGATCGCAGGCGCGCTCGATCCGCTGGCCAATGCCGATGGTCTGGCGAAGAGCTGCGCCGCGCTTCAGGGAGCGGGACTTCCGGTGAGCTTCGAGCGCCGCGAGGACTCGGGTCACACGCTGTTGGTGACCGAGGTGCTGCCGGCGACGCTGGATTGGCTGTTCTCGCAGCGCCCGTGAGCGAATTCGGCTTTTATTCCACCGCGGAGCTGCCCGGCATCGGCGGCGTGCTCAAAAAAGAGCCCGAGGACTTCTGCGTCGAGGAAATACCGGCCTATCTGCCCTCGGGCAGCGGGGAGCACGTCTATCTGCTGACGCGCCGCCGCCAGCGCAACACGCGGGATCTGCAGGCGGAACTGGCGCGCTTGTTCGGTGTGCGACCGGCCTCGGTCGGGTTGGCGGGCATGAAGGACAAGCAGGCGCTCGCCACGCAGTGGTTCTCGCTGCACCTGCATGCTCCAGATCCGCGCGTGTGCGCCGAGCGCGTCGAGGCGGAGCTTGGCATCGAGGTGCTGCAAGCGTCGCGGCACGCCAACAAGCTGCGGCTGGGACACCTCTGCGGAAATCGCTTCACGATCCGGCTGCGCGAGGTCCAGCCTCTGGCGCTGGCCCGAGCGCAGGCGATCCGCGACAGCCTGCTCGCGCGGGGCCTGCCCAATGCCTTCGGTGAGCAGCGCTTTGGGCGCGATGGCGACAACGCGGCCCGCGGCCGCGAACTGCTGGACGCTCCAGGACGCGGTTGGCTCGCGGAATTGAGGCTCTCGGCTTGGCAGTCGCAGCTGTTTCACGAGTGGCTGGAACAACGCCTCGCGATCCGGGCGCTGCCGGAGCTGATGCTGGGCGACATCGCCCAGCGTCGGGATGGTCCTCAATTTGTCGTCGCCGATCGGGAAGCCGAGGAGTTGCGCCGCTGTGCTGGGGAATTGGTGCCGACCGGTCCGCTTTTCGGGCACTCGATGCGACCCGCCGCGGGTCCCGCGGGCGAACTGGAGGCCGCTCTTCTGGAGCGCCACGGAATCGGCCTCGAGGATCTGCGCCGGGCGCGGCTTCCCGGAGCGCGCCGGGCAGCCTGGCTGCGGCTGGAGGAATGCGCCGTGGAGCCCGACCCGGAGGGACTGCTGCTGCGCTTCGCCCTCCCGCCGGGCAGCTACGCGACGGTGGTCTTGCGCGAATTCAGAAAACCGACTCCACCGAGCGCACCCAATCCAGCCGCGCCCTGAGTTCCGGCGCGATCGCCTGTTCCAAGGTGTGATCGGCCGCGGAACAGCTTCGGCAGGCACCCCGCAAGCGCAGGCGGACCGTGTCGTGTTCCACCGCCACCAGCTCCACATCACCGCCATCGGATCGCAGCAGCGGACGCAAGCGTTCGAGCTCCCGCTCGACCGCCTGCACGCGTTGGGGATCGCCCACTGCGGCAGGGCGCGGAAGGCTGCCGGACTCGCTCCCGAGCAGCCGCCAGAGCCAGTTCATGGCAGCTCCACCAGCCTCGAGGGGGGCAAACGCAGCTCGGCGGCCACGCCCTCGAGGCGCACGACCCAGGCGCCGGCTTCGCGATGCAGCGACAGACGCTGCCGGGGAGCGAGAGCCCACCCACGTATCCAGAGCAGCAGTTCCCAGCAGACCTGCGCCTCGTTCTCCTCAGGTCGCACTCGCGGCAGCCTCTCGGGCAGCTCCAGGCGGCGCTGCTCGCGCGCCAGCAGCTCGGCGAGGGCTTCCAGACTCCAGCAGAGGCCGAGCGCCTCGCGGCGGGCAAGCAGGAGATCCGCTCCCTGCGAGGCCCCCACCATGCCGACCACCCAGCCGAGCTTGTGCAACTCACCCGCGGCATGCTGGAGGTCACCCGCACGCTCGCGCAGCAGCCCCGGATCGCCGGTTAGGGTCAGCAGCGAGTGGAGTCCGCTGAAGACCTGCGTGACGTTGTTGAGCTTGTGGAGCAGGATCGGCAGCAGCTCTCGCGCCAGCTGCGCGGAGGATGGTGCCGAGGCGGGGACTTGAACCCCGACTCCCTCGCGGGAAATGGATTTTGAATCCATCGCGTCTGCCATTTCGCCACCCCGGCAAGGAGGCACGGAGAGGATACTGCTCCCCGAGCAGGGACACAATCGAAACTGGGAAGCGGATTTCCCGCGCGAGCGCGAGGCGCGCGAGACGTCTTCATGGGTGCCGGGACGCAGGCCCTTCCCTGGCAAGGGAGCGCCCCCTGCTGCTCGACCGCGGCCACAAGCCTCCAGGTCCTCCGGCGCCAGATCCTCCGCAACCTCGGCTGCTGCGGACAGCTCGTGTTCGATGAGCTCGAGACCTGCGGGCAGGATCACATCGAGAAGCTCCCCACCTGGGCGGTCCAGGTCGAGGCGCGCAACGGCTTCCTCGTCCATGGCGAAGCAGGGACGCTCACCCCCCACGCGACAAGCCGCACGGCGATCCCAAGCGCCAGCTGCGGGTGAGCGAGCTCAAGACCAACACCGCATCGCCGCCCGTCTGCGGAGTCTCATCCAAGGACGCTTCCGCAGGGCGGAAGCGGTCGCAGGAAAGAGACTTTTTCGCCAGGCTCCTTAGGACATTTCAATCCGGGTCGATGTCCCCGGACGGGGATCGGTATCCCAGACGGGACTGGTTGCGCCGCATCGACTCCGCCTCCGCCCTCCGCCCCGCCGCCTCCAGCCGACCCGCCCACTCCCCCAGCGCCGCCAGACGTTCCGCCGAGGGCTCCAACACCGCGCGCGCCAGCGCCAGGTTGGCCCCCGCCTCGAGCCGGACAGGGATGGGAAGCGGACCCGCGAGAGCCTGCTCGAGAAGTTCACCAGCCCGAGCGGGTTGGCCCTGCTGGAGGTGGATCGCTCCCAGTCGAGCTGAGGCTTGGGCCGCTTGCACCGGCGGTGCTGTGCCGAGCAGCGCCTCGAGCAGCACGCGCGCCGGCCCGGGGCCCTCGATCACGAGCAGCACGTCGGCGGATTCCAGATCCAAGTCCGCGCGGCGCGCGGGATCGCTCGTTGCGGCACGCTGCTGACGCAACTCCAGCAGCCGCGCGCGGGTGGCCGGCGCAAAGGTCTCGTTGAGGGTGGGTGCTTCTGACGCTGGCTTGGGCGCAGTGGCGCAGGCCGAGAGCAGCGCGAGCAGGATCCAGCAGCAAGGCCGGGCCATGGTTCAGCGCTTGGGAAGCCCCAAGACCTCCAGCCCCTCGGTACCCGTGGTGGAGGCGCTCTTTTCGAGCGCGGAGCGGTCCCGTTCGAGTCCCTGGAGCAGCGTTCGGGTGCGCTGGTCGGTGTCGGCCGGGGTGGCGAAGACGAAGGGCCGCACCACGACCACGATCTCGCGGCGCGTGCTGGAATCGCCATCGCGTCGGAACAGCCGACCCACCAGCGGGATATCCCCCAGCACCGGCACCTTTTCGGTGCTGGCATCGCTGCCTTCCTCGATCAGTCCGCCGAAGGCGACGGCCAGCTCATCCTTGGCGACGATCGTGCCGCTGATCTGCTGGGAACTGACCACTCCGACTTCCTGTTCGACGAACTGGTTGCCCGAGGGCACGAGAATTTGCGCGGTGGAGCGCACTTCCGAGTTCTCCTGCAGGATGCGCAGCGTCACCGTTCGGTCGGCGTTGATGTTCGGCGTGATCAGCAGCGTGGTTCCCACCGGACGGAACTCGATCTGGCTGGTGCCGGAGACGGTCGAGGTGCTGGTCTGGTTGGAGACCACCTGCCCGCCGGAGAAACCGCGGTTGAGCGGAACCTCGCGGCCGACGAACAGTCGGCTGACCTCGTTGTTGGCAGTCAGGAGGATCGGTGTCGAGACCAGCTTGACGCGCGCTTCCCGCTGCAAGAGCTGCATGCGGGCCCCGAACTGCGCATCGACGAACTGGAAGATGAAATTGCCCGCGGTCGTGCCGGTTCCCCCGACACCCAGCGCGGGAGGGACTGCCGGCGCGATGGCGCCCGTCGAGAAATCCCCGCCCAGCTTGCCGTCGTTGAACTGATACTCGAAGAAGGAACTCATCCCGTCGCTGAGGTCCACCGACAGAATGCGCACTTCGAGAAGCACCATCGCCGTGGGTACATCAAGCTCGCGGACCAGTTCCTCGATCTGCTCCAGCGCTTCCTGATCCGAGGTGCGCACGACCAGCTTGTTCTGCCGGCGTGCGGCCGTGAGGTGGATCGGCAGACCCTGAGCGGGATCGGGGAGCAGGGCTCCCGATTCGAAGCTATCCCCCCGTGCCTCTGCGCCGTCGAGCGTGCGCAAGTCCTGATTGGTGTTGCTGAGGTTCTGGGGATTGAGGGCGCCGAGCGTTCCGCCGCCAAGACTCATCGAGCCCAGACCCTGAGTGCGGGAGTTGATCAGATCGAAGCGCGTGAAGCGGTCCTGCAGATCGATCAGCATCTGCTGATCATTCTCGGTCACCCGGAATTGCACCCTGCGGCCAAACAGGTTGCGCACAGCGAGCGCGACGTCGAAGACGTTGGGGTAGAGCACCGTGAAGTAGCGTGTGCGCTCCTCGCGAGGCTCGCTCTTCGACTGCTCGCGCTCCTCGCGCGTCAGCAGCCGGAGTACGCCGCCCTGCTCGAGCATCACCAGCTGGTGAGCCTGAGCGAGCAGGTCGACCGCCAGCTTGGCCTCGACGTTGCGCAGGTACAGGCTGACGGTGCGTGCTGCGGCCGCCTGCGAAGGCACGATGTTGAGGCCAGAGGGCTCGGCCAGGAGGCGACAGGCTTCGCTCAGCGGAATGTCGCGCAGGTCCACCTTGGCCAGCGTGACTTGCGCAGCCAAGCCGCGGCCAACGCCCAGCGTACAGATGATCAGCAGCAGGATTCGCAGCATGGTGGGTCTCCTAGCGCAGGTGGTGAACGGTGCCGCCGGGTTCCACGAGCCGCACGCCCTGATCCTCGATCGCTTCCACGCGCGCGCTCCAGCCCTCCGGCGTGCGCAGCACGCTGCCGATCGCAACGCGCCGCAATTCGTCTCCGACGCGCAGCACAGCAACTGCCGCTCCAGCCTGCACCGCCACGAGGCCGCCGATCTCGAGCCGCGGTGCGGGTACCGGAGCGGGGGCTGGCAGGGCGTTCGCCACCGTCGCCAAAGGCTCCAAGCTGGCCGTGGGATCGCGCCGCGCAGGCGGATCCTGTCGGGCGAGAGCCAACGCCACAAGGAAGAGGGAAACAAAGCAGGAAACAATCAGTGTCTTCATCAGCGACCCGGAGCAACGGAGTAGACGGCCAGGAAGAACGAGAGGTACACAAAGCCCACCAGCGACCCGACGAGCACGATCAGCGCCGGTTCGAGGAAGGTGAGCACGCGACGAATGGTTTCCGACAGGCGCGCATCGTGGTACTCACCCAGCTCACCGAGCACCTCATCGAGCGAACCGGCACGCTCGCCGATCGCGACCATGCTCGCGACCAGCGGAGGAAAGCCCCCCGTGGCCGCCAACTGGGGAGCGAGTTCCGCACCGTGCACGACCCGCGCCCGGGCGCGCTCGACGATCCCGGAAAGGTGTCGATTGCGGAGCAGGGGCGCGACCGTTTCGAGCGCCTTGGGAACACGCACGCCGCTCTTCAGGAGCAGGCTGAGGTAGCGCGCAAAGCTGGTCGTGTGAGCCAGCAGCAGGATCCTGCCGAACAAGGGCATCCGCAGCGCCCAGCGATCCAGGAACCGACGCCCGGAGGGGAGCGCCGCAAGCAGCAGGAATCCGGCCACTCCGGTCACCAGCGCGATCGCCCCATCGAGGGCATGACGTTCCACGAAATGGGACGCATCGATCAAGAGACGAGTCGGCGCCGGCATCGGTCGACGCAGTTGTTCGAGAAAGCGCGTCAGCTTGGGAACCAGCGACACCATCATGTAGGCGACGGTGCCCAGCGCCAGCAGCAGCACCGCTGATGGGTACAGGAGCGCCCCGACCACCTGAGCCCGCAGGATTCGCTCACGCTCGAGCCCTTCGGCGGCGCGGCGCAGAACCTGATCGAGATCGCCGCTGGTTTCGCCGACCTCGATCAGCCGCAGAACCACCGGCGGAAAGCAGCGCTGGGCGGCGAGTGCCTGACTGAGGGCTTCGCCGTTTTCCACGCGCGAAGCGGCACGCTCGAGCGCGCCGCGGAGCGCGCGGTTGCGACTCTCCGCGGCGGTGCTGCGCACAGCGCTCAGAATCGGAACTCCGCTGCGCGTGAGAAAAGCCAATTGACGCAGCGCGAATTCCAGATCCAGCTTGCGCGGTGGGAACAAGCGCGCGCAGAGCTCCGTCCAGCGACCGCTCGCCCGCAGCCTTCGCGTCACCAGACCGCTCTCGCGCAAGCGTTCGCGCGCGCGGCGCTCGCTGGGCGCCTCGATCGCCCCCTCCACGGAAGCTCCGCGCGCGTCCACGGCCAGATACCGAAAGCGGGTCATGTCCTCACGCCTCCGCCAGCGCCCAGCGCAGATCCTCGAGCGAAGCGACGCCGCTCGCGAGCTTGGTCTGTGCATCCGTGCGCAGGCTGGCACGGCAACTCGCCTGCAGCTGTGCTTCGCTGGCACCGCCAGCCACCGCTGCCGCCAGCTCCTTGGTGACTTCCAGCAACTCAAACAGGCCGATGCGGCCTTGGTAGCCGCGCGCCGCGCAGCACACGCAGCCGATGGCCCGCCGCGGCAGGATCGCTCGATCGAGCCCTAGTGCCGCGAGTTCCAGCTCCGAAGCCGCTGCGGGTTGGCTGCAGGCTGGGCACAGTCGTCGAACCAGACGCTGCGCCACGACCAGCCGCAGCGTCGCCGCCACGAGGTAGCGATCCGCCCCCATGTCGACGAGGCGCGTGACGGCCGAAGCCGCGCTGTTGGTGTGCAGCGTGGCGAGCACCAGATGTCCGGTCAGCGCCGCCTTGAGGGCGATGTCGAGCGTCGCCGCATCCCGGATCTCCCCGATCAGGATCACGTCGGGATCGTGGCGCAGGATGCTGCGCAGGGCCTTCTCGAAGGTGATCTTGTGCGCTGCATCGACTTCGACCTGCGCGACTCCGGGCAGGTCGTATTCGACCGGATCCTGCACCGCGATGGCGTTGACGGGGCGCTCGCGCAGGATCCGGCGCAAGGCCGCCTGCAGCGTCGTGCTCTTGCCGCAGCCCGTGGGCCCGGTCACGAGCACCAACCCGTGCGGCAGGCTTACGGCGTGCAGCAGGAGATCGAGTTCTTCCGGCTCCAGCCCCAGGCTTTCCAGTTCCAGCGTGCGCTCGTCGAGCGCCAGCACGCGCAGCGCAACGCGCTCGCCGTGTCGGGTCGGGAGCGTCGCGACGCGCAACTCGAAGCTCGCTCCGAGCCCCGGATCGTGCGTGAAGCGGCCATCTTGCGGCGCGCGCTTCTCGGCGATGTCCATGCCGGCGAGAACCTTGATTCGGCTGACCAGCTCCGGAGCCACGCGCAGCGACAAGCGCGCGTAGTCTTCGAGCACACCGTCGACGCGCATGCGCACGCGCAGGCTCGCTCGCTCGGGGTCGAGGTGAATGTCCGAGGCCATCCGCAGGGCCGCGGCACGCAGCAAATCCTGCAGCACCGAGACCGCATCGTCCGACTCGGCGTTGCCTGCGGCTGCGCTGCGCGCGTCGCCATGCAGTTTGCGCAGCAAGTGCTGCAAGGAATCCGCTTCGACCAGCTGGGGGCGCACCTTGCGCTCGAGCAGACGCTCCAGGGAGCGCTGGGTACTTTCATCCAGCGGTTCGGCGACGGCCAAAGCGACCTCATCCTCGATCAGGCACACGGGCAGGAGTTTTCTGCGCAGCGCCAGATGCGCGGGCAGCTTGAGCGCCCAAGCGGGATCCAGACGCAGGCAGCGGGCATCCAAGGCCAGCGAGGGGGGCCGCTCGCCGAGCCAGCGCAGTCCGAGCTGGTACCCTCCTGCCGGAGCCGGCTCCGAGCGCACGATCCGCGCTTCGAGCGCGACGCGCACCGGCCCGAGCTGGACATCGAGGCTGAGGTTCTCGCCGACGGCCAAGCTCGAAGCCGTGGCGGCGAGCGCTCCGCTGTTGGAGAGTTCCAGGAGCTCCAAGTCGAGCGCCTGGCCCTGATGGACTCCTCGGGCGGACACGCGCAGCGCGGGATGCCAGCGCGGAGCTCGACGTCGCTCGGGTTCCCGTGCGCCGCTCATGGCAAAACGACACTCCAGCGCAGCGCCGAGCCGGGCGCGGAACTCTCGAGGCACTCGACCTGCTGCGGTCGCGGCGCGAGCGGATCCAGAGCCAGCCCTTCGAGCCATTCGAGCATGGGGAGATAGCCGCCCTCGATCGCGAGCACGCGGGCGCCGCGCTCTCCGGCGCGCTCCCCCACCCATCGCAGACCCGAGCGCTCCAGACTCTCTCCCAGGCCCGTCCAGCTGAGCGCTGGGATGCGCGCCGCCGCCGCCGTGCTCGGCTTCAGATCCAGCGCCCGCAAGCGCTCCAGTTCCTCAACATCCAACTGAGGCAGCGCGGATGCGGGCGCGGAGGCCCGCGCCTGTGCTAGCTCGGCCTCCAAAAGGGAAGCCTGTCGGTTCAGCGGCAGCCAACTCCAGAACAGATTCGCGATCAGCACCAGCAGCGCCGGCAGCAGCGCCAAGAGCCAGCGATCGCGCGCCGTGAGCTTCATGAGCCCTCCCGCTGCGCCGCAAAGCGCAACTCCAGGCGCCAACGTTCGCCGCCAGCGGCTCCGGCCACGCTGTAGAGCTCACTGGCGAGCGGCTGCAACTCGGGACAGGCGCGCATCAAGGAAGCGCGCAGCTGTTCGGCGGCCCGCGCCTGCGTGCTGATGCACACGAGCTCCAGGCCTTCTTCGTGCAGTCGCACGGATCTCAGTTGGGTCTGGGGCGGCAGCTCGCGGGCCAGCGTGTCGAGTGCGCGGAGGAAAACCTCTGGCTGCAGGCGTGGGCGGACTGTCCGGGTGGCGAGCCTATCGGTCTCCAGCGCCTGCAGTCGCGCCAGTTCCTGCTGCTGTGCCCCGAGCGAGAGTTCGAGCCGCGCGCGGGAGGCCGACTGCTGGCGGCGTTCGCTGAGCTCTGCCTGCAGCGCGAGCACGGCACGGCCTTGCCGGGCACGCTCGCGTCCGGAGAGCAGCAGCACCGCCACGATGGCGAGCACCCCCACGAGCACCGCGCGCCAGGGCAGCGCGCGCCGCGCGGGCCTCAGCACAAGCAGCTCAGCGCTCTCCAGTCGGCGCTGCACTTCTGCGAACCACGAGCGCGGATCCGATCCTGCGCTCCGGATCGAATCGGGGTGGGCCACGAACAGTCCCGGACAGAGCGCCTGCCAACGCGCCAGCCGACTGCGCTCGATGCCGATGGCATCGAGACCGGGCTGCGCTCCATCGGCGCCAGCCTCCAGCTGTGCGGTCCGCACACAGGCCTGTGGATCGAGGCCGGTCGCCAATTCCCACTCAAAAGCCAGCGTGCGTTCGCGCTCCGCCGGATCGAGCACCGACCAGGCCGCGGGCGTGATGTTGAGCGTGGCGCGCGCGACCTGGTCGCTCAAGAGCACGCAGCGGCGAGCGGGCGGTGCCAGTGCGAGCAGCGCGGCGAGATCGGAAGGCGCGGCGAGCGAGAAGTACTGCTCGCCCTCCGGCCCGTAGTCCATTCGCTCGGCGATGCCCGCCTCCAGCCGCAGCAAGCTCAGATCGGGGCGCGCGCTCATGGAGTCGACAGATCGAAGTACAACTCCGGAAGCCCGCCCGCCGGTACGCTGACGGCCCGGGGCGCCGGAGTGCGGACGTTTCCGGGAACGGGAGCCTGTGCGGGCACGTCGTCGAGGGAATCGGTCTGGTAGACGCACACCACGCGCGGTCCGATCGTGATGCCCTCGAAGACGCGCACGAGAGCGGCATCGCTCGTCAGGAACTGTTCCTGGCGCAGCGTGCGCACGAGTCCTTCGGCAGGCCCGAAGATGCGCAGCACGATCTGCTGCGGAGCGGCGCTCGAAAAAGGCTCGACGCGCACGATCAGCGCACCCAAGTGCCGCGCCGCCTGTGTCGGGCCTTCCAGCGTCAGCACCAGATCCGTGTCGTAGCCTGCGCCGCCCGCGAGGCCGTCCCGACCCAGCGAACGAACGCTGCGCCAATCGAAAGGCCCCCGCGCGTCGGAGCCGTCGGTTGCGAGATAGCGGAGCTCCCCTCCCCAGCCGTCCAGCAGTTCCGCGCTGCCAAAGGGGCCGCGCCAGTAGGGGCCGCGCCAGCCCGCGCCCAGGCGCACGCGCGCATCGCCGGCGGGCGTTTGCACGGAAAAGAGCGGCATGCCGCCAGGCAGGCTGGCGAGCTCCGGCAACTGCGCCTCCACGAGCGCTGGCAGCCGGCCGATGTCCGCGACGAAGCCAGCACCCGCCTCCTCGGTTCCGATCAGGGCTCGTTCCAGCGCCGTGAGCGTGCGTTCGCTCTGCTCGAGGCGCGAGTCCTCGGCCAGCTGCCAGGTGCTCTGGAGAGCGGTGCCCGCGATCGCCGCCAAGATCAGCAGCACGACGAGCATTTCCACCAGCGTGAAGCCCGAGCGCCTGTTCATGGCCTGCGATCCGTCTCCCGCACGTAGAGCAACTCATCGTCACCGCAGCTCAAGCGCGTCGGATAGATGAGCGAGGGATCGGTGTCGATCCGCCCGTCCGGACCGGCGCTGACGATGCGCAGATACTGACCCGCCGCGTCCGGCCGCTGCAGCACCAACGGCCGCTCGTGCAGATCCAGCGGCACGGGTGCACCCGGAAGGCCGTACTCTGGCGTGAAGCCCGCCGTGGGATCGAGCTCGTAGGTGCCACGCACCGGGCTGAGGTAGGGTCCGCGCCAGCCGACGCCACGCAGCGGATCGTAGCCGTCGAGATCCACGGGGCGCACGCACAACTCGCTGATCGCGAGCGGCCAGCGGCGGTTGTCGAATTCGAAGCGCAGCACGGCTTTCTGAGCCTCGACCAGCTGCGTCAAGCTGAGGCTGCGATTGGCCTGCGACCAGCTGTCCCCGCTGACGGAAATCGCGAGCGCCGCCACGCTGACCAGCACAACCAACACGACGAGGAGCTCCACCAGCGTGAAGCCCCTCGTCGCCGTGCCCGTCGTGTGGGCGGTCGCGGGCATCAGCCCTGACGTGCTCCGTTGGGCAGCGACTCGTGGAACTGGTTGATGGTGTAGTCGCTGGTGCGGCCGTACGCATCGGAGACGCCGATCAGCACGGCGCGCTCACCGGTGTTGAAGACCTTGAAGAAGGCGAGATAGCGGCCGTAGTACTTGCCGTCGTTGCCGGGGTAGACGGGCGTGCTCATCATCGTGGTGGGAACGAGGCGGCAGCGCGGACCGATGCCGACCGCGACGATCTGCGTGCCGGGCTCGGGGACCCAGTCCCAGTTGGAAGTCGTGGTCGCGTTGGGCCGCAGCTCGGAGGGCACCAGGCCGCGCAGCACCGTGTACAGGTTGGAGCTCGTCGCCAGGTTGGTCGCGAGGGTCGGATTGAGGACTGCGCAGGCAAAGGTGCTCGCCGTGCTGCTCGGCACGTTGCGCTGGAAGATGCCGCTGTCGTTGGCATTGACCGCACCGTTTCCGGTCAGCGGATCGTAGGTCTCGTGGTCAAACATGTATTCGAAGCCAGCCCTCGAGAACGAGCGCAGCTGCTGCCCGGTGAGGCTGCCGAGCGTCAGCGCACCGAAGGCGTTGGGGCTGGAGGTGGTCAGCCCGCTGACCTGCTGGCCTGTCGCGGCATCCGTCACCGGCGCGTACAGCGCCAGCGTGCCGGTGCCGCCGGGGTTTTGCAGCAGCGAATCGCAGCCCTGCGGGTAGCGCTTTTGCAGCAGGAAGAATTGCTGCAGGTTGTTGGCGATGTCGGACTGGGTCTTGGCGGAGGCCGCCATGTCGGTGGTGCGCCCCAGCCCGCCGACGGCCGGGATCACCAGCCCGGCCACGGCCGCCAGAATCAGCAGAACGACGACGAGTTCGACCAGCGTGAAGCCGGCCCGGGGATGAGCGCGTGAAGACGAGGTGTGCATGCTAGCGGGAAAGCGCAGGCCAGCGGCCGATCGCCAACACAACCTCGAAAAAAGTTCACAGGGCGTGCACGAGCCCCACCCGGACCCCCTGCGCCTGAAGGGCATGGCGCAGGGCCGCCAGGATCCCGGGCGCGAAGCCCTCCGGGCCGCTCATGTCGTGGCGCAGGGTGTAGGTCTCCCCGGGAGCCCCGAAGATCGCCAACTGGTGGGCATACAAGCCCGGCAGGCGCACCGAGTGGATGGGTACCTCGCGCCCTTCGCGCTCGGCCGCCAGGGCGCGGCCGAGGTGCAGTGCGGTGCCGCTGGGCGCATCGCGCTTGCGCTCATGGTGCATCTCGATCAACTCGCAAGCTGCGTAGTGGCGGGCTGCCTCGAGGGCGGCCCGCTCGAGTAGCACGATGCCCAGACTGAAATTCGGAACCACCAGTCCGCCGAGGCCCCGGCTCTGCGCCAGGGCATCCAGAGCCTGGGCCTCGGCGGGGCTGACACCGCTGGTCCCGATCACCGGTCGCACCCCGCACTCCAGCATGATGCGTCCGTGTTCGGCGCCGAGGCCCGCCGTGGTGGCATCCAGTGCCAGAGCGGCGCCGCAGTCCCTGAGGCTCCGGCCCAAATCCATGCCGCGCTCGATGCGCAGCGCGAGCGCGAACTCAGGACTGGCTTCGATCGCGCGGGCCGCGACGGCGCCGAGCCGTCCGCTCGCCCCCACCACCGCCACGCGCGTCTTCATCGCCGGCTCCGCGCGAGCGCCGAGGCGAGAATTTCGAGGCACAGCTGGCGGTAGGAATAGCCGTGCACCGCGGCCGCCTGCGGCAGCAGCGAGCGCTCGGTCATGCCCGGCAGCGTGTTGATCTCGAGCATCACGGGGGGGCCCTCGGCTGGCAGGAGGAAATCGATCCGCGAGTAGCCTTCGCAACCGGCCGCGCGGTGCGCCCGCTGGGCGAGTTCCATCAGCTGCGGCCAAAGCTCTGCGGCGATGTGCAGCGGAGGGCAGTGCTCGCGCGCGCCCTGCGCGCTGTATTTCTCCTCGTAGTCGAAGAAGCGCCCGGCCTTGGGTTCGATCTCGACCGGAGTGAGGGCCCGGAGTTCCGATCGCGCGTTGCCCAGGACCCCCACGGTGCACTCGAGGCCGCGGATGCGTTCCTCCACCAGCGCATCGTCGCCGGTCGCGAGTGCTTGTTCGATCTTGGGAGCCAACTCGGCGCCCGCCTCGAGCACGAAGGTCGCCACCGAAGAGCCGCCGCAATTGGGCTTGATCACGCAGCCCTCGGCGCCGAACGCCGCGGTGCGGTGGAGACAACCGGTTCGATCGGCCTGCCAGTCGCGCGCGCGCACGAGCGTTCCGCGCGGTGTGCGGACGCCTTCGGACTGCACCACCGCCTTGGTCTGGGTCTTGTTCATGCACAGCGCGCTCGCACCCACCCCGGAGCCGGTGTAGCCAAACCCCATGCTCTCCAAAAAACCCTGGACCCGCCCGTCCTCGCCCTCGCCGCCGTGCAGCGCGAGGAAGAACAGTGCGCCGGGCGAAAGCCGCGCCAGCGCCTCGGCGGGACTGAGGCGCTTGCCATCGAAGAGCCAGCAGCCGTCGGTTTCCAGCTGCGCGCGGTAGACGTGCGGCAGGCGCGGCTCGAGCTCGTCCGCCGGCCGCGCTTCGAGGGCGGCGGCCACCGCCGCGCCGCTCTTCAGCGAGACTTCACGCTCCGTGGAGCGGCCGCCGTACAGCACGACCACGGGACGGCGGGACAACTCGGCAGCCACTTCCCTCCAGAGCGCATTCATGAATAGAAGAACCCCTCTTCGCGGCGCATTGGGTCGCGCGGTCCGTGCGTTTCGAAATGCTCGGGCTCCTCACCCAACAGCGGATCGATCTCGATCGACGGATAGCCTTCGGGGCCGTGCTGCGGGATCGGCCAGCCGGCGCGAGCCGCGTAGCTGGCGTGCAGGCGGCAGATATCGGCGCGCGTCGTGGCCGGCGAATCGGCACCGCTGGCGTTCTTGACCGGGCTGAATTCTCGTGCGCGCTCGACCTCGAGCACGACGCTGTGGGGCGAGAAGCCCAGCGCATCGAACACGAAGGTCTCGAACTTGATCCCATCGCGCTCCACAAGACCCAGCGCCGGGTCGTACACCGGCATGCGCTTCCTCGCCAGATGCCAAGGCAGGAGCAGCCCTCCGCGGGTCAATTCCTCCACGAAGGCATGCTCGAGGGCATGGATCGCGATGTTGCCCGCCGAGTAGACCAGCTGGCCGCGCTCATCGACGGATTCGCGCAGCTCGGCCGGCAGATCGGAATACTCGATGCAGGCGAGCTTTTCATCGAGGTGGCCCAGCACGCCGACCTTCTCGGAAGCGTCGCGCTTTCGCACGGCCTTGCTCGACATGCGCGCTCCCTCGTCGAGGTGCAGGCCGAAGAACAAGGGATCAAAAGGCGAGGCCAGCGGATTGTCGACCTGAAAATAGGCGAATTGCCGGATGCCGTGTTCGCGTGCGTGGTCGAGCGCCCCGCTGTGGCAGAGCGCCTCGAGCACGCCACCGTGGCCGGTGGGCGCGCGAAACAGCGCGGTCGCGGAGGCCCGGATGACCAGCCCCTCCGGCGAAAGCGCCGGGAGCATCGCCTGCGGAAAAAAGAACAATTGATCGGGTTCGAGCCCGAAGTGACCGCGTTCCGCGAAGAAAGCGCGTGTCTGGGCATCGTTGGCCGGCGAGGTCATCAGATACCACAGCGGACGAAACCCGTGGCGCTCGCCGGCGGCGCGGAGCTTGCGCGCGAAGATCTCGAACAGGCTGTAGCCGCTCAGCGGACCGATCGGATACGCGCCTTTGGGCGCCTCGTAGCCCAGTCGCGACGCCTGTCCGCCGGCGACGGTCAGCGCCGCGACCTCGCCGCGCGCGAAGCTCGCGCTGCCGCGCGCCCGGGCGCTGCGGGCACGCTCGAGCAAGCTGCCTTGGCGTTGCAGGGGAAAGATCTGTGGCGGAGCGAAGCGCGGCGTCGAACTCGCGAGCGGCGTGCGCAGCACGCTCTGCAGCTCGCGCACGCGCCCGAGATCGAGCGCGGCGAGTTCGCGCAGGTACTGGGCCTGCTCGGGAGCCCTCAGGGCCTCGAAGCCTTGCAGCAGATGGCTCTGCCCCGCCCGTTCGAGAGCGGAACGCAATGCGTGGAAATCGACCTCCATGGCATTCCAGAGATAGGACATGCAGGACGGTTTTCCGCGCGCTATGCCGCTCCAGAGCCTCAGTCGGGCTGGCCGATCAGGATCGAGACGTTGTGTCCGCCGAAACCCAGCGAGTTGGAAAGCGCGTTGCGGACCTTCTTTTCCCGGGCCGCGCCCGGGATGTAGTCCAGATCGCACTCCAGATCCGGCGTGGTGTAGTTGCGCGTGGGATGCACGCGCCCCTGGTGCACGCTCAGCGCCGTGACGACCAGTTCCACCGCCGCGGACGCGCCGAGCAGGTGGCCGATCATCGACTTGGTGCTGGAGACGCACAGTTTGCGGGCCGAATCGCCGAACACGGCCTTGATGGCGCGCGTTTCGATCAGGTCGTTGTAGGGCGTGCTCGTGCCGTGCGCGTTGATGTAGTCGACCGCCTCGAGCGCGATGCCGCCGTGGCGCAGCGCCTCGCGCAGCGCGCGGGCGGGGCCGCGGCCGCTCTCTTCGGGTGCCGTGATGTGGTGCGCATCATCGGTCGAGCCGTAGCCCTTGACCTCGGCGTAGATCCGGGCGCCGCGTCGCTTGGCGCGCTCGTACTCCTCGAAGACGAGGATTCCGCAACCCTCGCCCATCACGAAGCCGTCGCGGTCCTTGTCAAAGGGGCGCGAGGCCGCCTGGGGATCGTCGTTGCGGGTCGAGAGCGCCTTCATGTTCGCGAAACCGGCCAGCGAGAGCGGCGTGGTGGCCGACTCCGCGCCGCCCGTGACGACCACGTCGGCGTCGCCGTACTGGATCGCCCGCCAAGCCATGCCCACCGCGTGTCCTGCCGAGGCGCAGGCGCTGGAGGTCGTGAAGCAGGTGCCCTGAAGGCCATGGCGGATCGCCACCTGGCCGCTGACCGCGTTGGCCATGATCTTGGGCACGAAGTGCGGGCTGACGCGGCGCGGGCCGCGCTCCATCAGGTCCTTGTGCTGCTCCTCGATGCCCGTGATGCCCCCAATACCCGTGCCGATGATGCAGCCGATGCGCTCGCGGGTCTCGTCGCTCTCCTTGAGCGGCTCGATGCCCGCGTCGCGCAAGGCCTCGTCGCTCGCCACCAGAGCCCACATCGTGAACGGGTCGAGCTTGCGCAGATCCGGGGTGGTGAAGTTCTTCAGCGGATCGAGGTTGACGCAGGCCGCGAACTTGACGGTGTGCTCGCTGACATCAAAGCGCGTGATCGGCCCGACGCCGCTCTCGCCCCGCAGGATGCGAGACCAGTTGGTTTCTACGTCGTTGCCGAGCGCGCTGATCATCCCCAGACCGGTGATGACGACGCGCCGTTTGTGCGCAGCGGGGCTGGTGGACATTCGGTTCAGGACTTGGAGGAAATGTAGTCGATCGCGTTGCCGACGGTCTGGATCTTCTCGGCATCCTCGTCAGGGATCGAGATCTCGAACTCGTCTTCGAATTCCATCACCAGCTCGACGGTGTCGAGCGAGTCGGCGCCGAGGTCGTTGATGAACGAGCTTTCGCGGGTGATCTTGTCGGGCGTCGTGCCCATCTGGTCACAGACGATCTTGATCACGCGTTCTTCGATGGAGGGGTTGCTCATGGTTGGGATGGTGTCGGTGGAAGCAGGGGGGGGGAATGAAACAGGAAATCCGAGGGCGCCCTACAAGGAGAGCCCTCCGTCGACCACGAGGGTCTGTCCGGTGATGTAGTCACCGCTCGGGCCGACGAGGAATTCGACCGCGGCGGCGATGTCCTCCGGGCTGCCGATGCGGCCCAGCGGGATCTTGGCCTGCAGGGCCTCCTTGGCCTTCTCGTCGATGGCGGCCGTCATGTCCGTGGAGATGTAGCCCGGGGCGATCGCGTTGATGCACACGCCGCGTCCGGCGAGCTCCTTGGCCATCGACTTGGTGAGGCCCACCACGCCGGCCTTGGAGGCCGCGTAGTTGGCCTGCCCGGCGTTGCCGGTGAGGCCCACGATCGAGGTGATGTTGATCACCTTGCCCTTGCACTTCATCAGCGGGCGGCTCGCCGCCTTGCAGAAGTTCCAGGTGCCCTTGAGGTTGACCTCGATCACGCGGTCGAAGTCCTCCTCGCTCATGCGCAGCATCAACTGGTCGCGGGTGATGCCCGCGTTGTTGACGAGGATGTCCAGGCCGCCGAGCTCCTTGTGGATCGCGTCCACCAGCGCTTGGACCGCCGCGGTGTCGGCGACATCGCATCCGTAGGCCTTGGCGCCGGGTGTCAGGGCTTGGCAGGCCCGGGCGGAGTCCTCGGCGCGGCTGGCCTCGGTGGCGACGCAGGCGACCTTGGCACCCGCCTGCGCCAGACGCAGGGCGATGGCCTTGCCGATGCCGCGGGACGCGCCCGTGACGATGGCTACCTTGCCGTGAAGAGGAACCGGTGCTTGGCTCATGCAGAGGTGAGAATCGGGGGGACTGTAGCGGTCGGAAGTGAGGGGATCAAGCCGCCGGAACCTGCTCGGGACGGGCGACCGAGAGGATCTCGACGCCCTCGTCGAGCTTGCGCAGCAGGCCGCCGAGCACCTCGCCCGGAGCGGGCTCGAGGAAGCTCTGGATGCCCTTCTCCAGCGCCAGGCGCATGCTCCGCTCCCACAACACGCTGGCGCAGACCTGCGCGGCCAGCTGCTCGCGGATCGCCGCGGGATCGCTGCTGAAGGCGGCCGTGACGTTGGAGACGAAAGGCACCCGGGGCGGGTGGATCGGCACTTCGCGCAGCGCCCGCGCCAGCGCCTCCGCGGCCGGCCGCATGCATTCGGAGTGGAAGCCGCCCGCGACCACCAGTCGGCGCGTCCGGCGGATGCCAAAGTCCTTGGCGGACGCTTCGGCGAGATCCAGCGCCGCCAGTTCGCCCGAAAGGATCACCTGCCCGGGCGCGTTGAGGTTGGCGACCTGGCAGATGCCCGCCTGCGCCGCGTGCAGCGCGAGCGCGCGGGCCTGCTCCTCGCTGGCCCCCATCAGGCTCGTCATCGAACTCTGGATCTGATCGCTGGCGCGCTGCATGGCCTCACCGCGCAGCCGCACCAGCCGCAGCCCGTCCTCGAAGGAGATCGCCCCCGCGCACCACAGCGCGGTGTACTCCCCCAGCGAGAGCCCGGCGGTGAATTGCAGCCGCGAGCGGTCGAGACCGCGGCTTTCGAGCACGCGGATCACGCTGACGCTGGTGGTGTAGATGCCCGGCTGGGCAATGTCGGTGCGGTGAACCTCCTCGCCCTGGTTCCAGCAGGCGTCCGAGAGCGAAAAGCCCAGCACCCGGTCCGCTTCGGCCCAGGTGTCTCCGGCGAGCGCGAAGGCCGCGGCGAAATCCTTGCCCATGCCGGGAAACTGTGCGCCTTGGCCCGGAAACACGATCGCTTGGGGTTGCTGCATCGAAGGTCCTCTCACCAGCGGATCAGGGACGCGCCCCAGGTCAGGCCGGCGCCGAAGGCCACGAGGATCACGAGCTTGCCCTTCTGGCAGCGGCCCGCGCGCACGGCCTCGTCCAGCGCCACGGGCACCGAGGCGGCCGAGGTGTTGCCGTAGTGCTGGATGTTGACCATCACCTTCTCATCGTTCCAGCCCATGCGCTCGAGCGCGGCATCGATGATCCGGCGGTTGACCTGGTGCGGCACCACGAGGCAGACCTCCTCGTAGGTGTGGCCCTCCATCATTTCCTCGATCAGGCGGCCCATGCGGTCGACGGCGAAGCGGAACACTTCGCGGCCCTGCACGCGGATGTAGTGATCGCCGCGCTCGAGCGACTCGTGCGTCGGCGGAATCAGCGAGCCGGAACCCTTCATGTGGATCAACTCGTAGCCGCTGCCGTCGGCACCCAGCGTGGTCCGCAGGATCTCGCCCTGCCCGCAGTCATCGAGGGGCGTCAGCACCGCCGCGCCGGCCCCATCGCCGAACAGGATGCAGGAGCCGCGATCCTTGAAATCCAGCCAGCGCGAAAGCGTCTCGGCGCCGATCGCGAGCACCTTGCGGGCCCGACCGGCGGCGATGAAGGCCTCGGCCGTGCTGAAGGCCGTCAGAAAGCCCGAGCAAGCCGCGTTGCAGTCGAAGGCGCCCGCCTGGGTGGCGCCGAGCTTGTCCTGCACGATGGTGGCGGCCGCGGGCAGCAGGTAATCCGGCGTCAGCGTGCCGCACACGATCAGGTCGAGTTCCTCGGGCCGCACGCGGGCCATCTCGAGCGCCTGCTGGCTGGCGCGCAGCGCCATGTCGACCGTCGCCTGCCCCTCAGCCGCGAAACGCCGAGCCTGGATGCCGGTGCGCTGGACGATCCACTCGTCGGAGGTGTCGAGGAACTGCTCGAAGTGGCTGTTGGGGACGACCCGCTCAGGAACGTAGGAACCTGTGCCGGCGATGCCCACGCGGATGCGTGCGTTCATGTGGGGCGGATTCTAACCACGCGGCGGGTGCGCTTGGCAGCCCGGCAAGCCCAAAAAGAGAGCCGAAAAGCCGGCGCACGAACAGACCAGCCCTGACCACGCTGGGAGCAGAAACCCGCGCGGCGAAAGCCAGCCTAGCCCTGCGCCGCGAGACCTAGCCCTGCACCGCGAGACCTAGCCCTGCGCCGCGCGAGACCTAGCCCTGCGCCGCGCGAGACCTAGCCCTGCGCCGCGAGGCCTAGCGCTGCGCCGCGAGACCTAGCGCTGCGCCGCGAGACCTAGCCTTGCACCGCGAGACCTAGCCCTGCGGCGCCGGCTGGTGCGCTTCCAGCGCGCGCACGATGCGCGCATTCAACTCGGCGTCGAGCGCCTGAGTCGCGGCCGCCAGCGCGTTGGAAACCGCATGCTGATCCGAGCGGCCGTGTCCCTTGAACACGATGCCGTTGACGCCCAGCAGCAGTGCGCCGCCGTACTCGGAGTAGTCGATGTGGCGCTGGATGCGGCCGAGCGCGTCGCGCGGGATCTGTACGCCGCTCTGCGTGCTTTCCCTGACGACCAGTTGAATCATCTGCGCGGCGAAGTCCTCGCAGAACTTGAGCAGCACGTTGCCGGTGAAACCGTCCGTGACGAGCACATCGCACTTGCCACGGAAGACTTCGTTGCCCTCGATGTTGCCGACGAAGTTGAGCTTGCTCGCTTCGAGCAGCGGGAACGCGGCCTTGAGCAGTTCGGTGCCCTTGCTGGCCTCTCCGCCGATGTTGAGCAGGCCCACGCGCGGCTCGCCGAGCCCGTGGGCGCTCTGGGCCAGCGCGGCTCCCATCACGGCGTGCTGCAGCAGGTTCTCCGGCTTGGGCTGCGAGAGCGCGCCCATGTCGAGGATCGTCAGCGGCGAGCCGCCGAACTTCATGGTCACCGCGATGCCCGGACGCAGGACCCCGGGCAGCGTGCCGAGCAGCAGCGTGGCGGCACCCACGACCGCACCCGTGTTGCCCATGCTGACCGCCGCGCCGGCGTGGCCCTGCCGGACGGCGCCCATCAGCTTGGCGATCGAGGAGTCCTGCTTGGAGCGCAGCGCTGTCGCCGGCGACTCGTCCATGCCGATCACCTGCGAGGCGTGCAGGATCGCGAAGCCCGGATCGCCGCCCTTGCGCGCCAGCCAGTCACGGATCATCGGCTCATCGCCGACGAGCAGGATGCGGCTCGGGGAGAGCTTCCAGCGGCCCGCCGGATCGACCGCTTGCCAGGCACCCTGCAGGGTGCACTCGGGCGCATGGTCACCGCCGGGAATGTCGAGGCCGATCCGCGCAACAGCCATCGGGCTACTCAGCGCGGATCAGACCGAGTCCTTCTCGAAGACAGCGGCGCCCTTTTGGCCGCCCTTCTCGAAGCCGTAGTGTCCGCAGTTGTCGCACACGCGGTGCGGACGGATCGCGACACCGCAGTGCGCGCAACGGTTGGGCGTCGCGAGGACCAGGGCGTGGTGGGAGCGACGGATGCGCTTACGGTGCTTGGAGTGACGACGCTTGGGATTGGGCATGACAAAGGGGGGCCAAATCGGCCTCTGAACTGGATAGGGGCGAAGATGCTAGCCGCTGGGAGCGGAGCTTGTCAACGCCTCGCCAAGCTCGCCTGCAAGAGCTCGATCGCCGCGCCGAGCTGTTCGGCGTGCTGTCCCTGCCCTTGAGCGAGATCCGGACGGCCGCCGCCGCCCCCGCCGAGCTTGGAGGAGACCAGCTTGGCGAGCGTGCCGGCCGCGTGCGCATCGGCCTTGCCAGCGCCGGGGCACAGGATCAGGAAAGGCACCCGGCCTTCCTCGCGGGCAAACAGCGCCACCGCGAGCGGCGCGCCGAGACTGCCGACGCGCTCACCGAGCTCGCGCAGTCCGTTCTGGTCGAGTTCCGGGCAGTCGAAGACCCCAAAGCGCAGATCGCCGCGGTCGCACAGCCCGCTCCTGACGCGTGCGAAGGCCGCCTCGATGTCGCCGCCGGCGGATTTCTCGCCCTTCTTGCGGGCCTCCTTGAGCTGGGCCTGCAACTGCTCGATGCGGGCTTCGAGTTCCTCCTCGGGCGCCTTGAGCGCGCGCGCGGCCGCCTGCGTGCGGCGGCGGGTGCGCTGGATCTCCGCGAGCGCCGGCGCTCCGCACACGGCCTCGATGCGCCGCACGCCGGCCGAGACCGCGCGTTCCAGCGTGATCAGAAAGGGACCGATTTCGCCCGCGGCGCCCACGTGCGTGCCGCCGCACAGCTCCAGCGACCAGCCGCCGACATCGAGCACGCGCACGCGACTCTCGTACTTCTCGCCGAACATGGCGACGACCCCGCGGGCCTTGGCGCTGTCGAGCTCCTCGATCGTGGTGCGAACGGTCCCGTTGCGTTGGATTTCGCGGTTGACGATTTGTTCGATGCGCTCGAGCTCTTCGCCGCTGACAGCCTTGCCGTGGCTGAAGTCAAAGCGCAAGCGCTCCGGTCCCACGTGGCTGCCCTGCTGGCCGACATGCTGCCCCAGCACTTCCTTGAGCGCCTTGTGCAAGAGGTGCGTGCCGGTGTGGTGGCGTCGCGTGGCGAGGCGCAGATCGGCGTGGATGCGCGCGCGAATGAGCGGCTTCTCCTGGGCCTCGATCGTGCCTTCGCTGCGCCCTAGATGGACGATCAGCGCGCCCACGCGGCGCGTGTCCTCCACTTGCATGCGCCAGCGGCCGCCGGAGTCCTCCAGCACTCCCTTGTCGCCCACCTGCCCTCCGCCCTCGGGATAGAAGGGCGTCGCCTGGAGCACCGCGCGCGAGGGGCGGTCGCCGTCGCCTTCGGAGTAGAAGACGAGCGCGCTCTCGGCCTCGAGGCCGGATGAGCCTGCTTCGTGGCACATCGAGCGCGTCTCGGGCAGTCCCTCCATCTCTTCGGGACTGAGGAGCTGCTTGAACTTGCCTTCGGAGCGACTGGCGTCCTGGTGAGCCTTCTCGGCCTTGTCCCAGCCGGAAGCCTCGACGCTCATGCCCGCCTCGCGCGCCATCAGTTCGACGAGGTCGCGCGGGAAGCCGTAGGTCGCGTAGAGATCGAAAGCCGCTTCGCCGGGGATCGACTGCGAGGCGCCCAGCCGGGAGCGCAGTTCCTCGAAGCGCACGAGCCCCTTGCCGAGCGTGCGCCCGAAGGACAGCTCCTCGGCGCGCACGACCTCGCGCACGTGCGCGCGTCGGCTGTGCATCTCGGGGAAAACCGGCCCGAGGATCTCGCCCACCACATCGGCGAGCTCGAACAGGAAGGGCTGCTCCATGCCCAGTTCCTGCCGACCGAAGCGCGCCGCGCGGCGCAGCAGGCGCCGCAGCACGTAGCCGCGGCCGGAATTGCCCGGCAGCGCGCCGTCGCTGACCGCCGCCGTGATCGCGCGCATGTGATCGGCGCAGACGCGGAAGGCGACATCGCTCTTGGAATCGCCGCCGGTGTAGGTGCGCCCCGTCAGCTGTTCGATGCGCCGGAAGATCGGCGTGAACAGATCCGTGTCGTAGTTGGAGCGCTTGGCCTGCAGCACCGAGAGGATGCGCTCAAAGCCCATGCCCGTGTCGACGCTCTGCGCGGGCAGCTTGCGCAGCGAACCGTCGTCGAGACGGTTGAACTCCATGAAGACGTTGTTCCAAAGCTCCATGAAGCGCTCGTTGCCCGCGTTGACGCCGATCTCGCGGTTGGCGCCGTCGAGCGGATCGGAGCCCGGCGCGCCGCGGTCGATGTGGATCTCGGTGCACGGACCGCAGGGGCCCGTGTCGCCCATCTCCCAGAAATTGGCCTTGCGACCGAAGCGCAGCACGCGCGAGGGATCGACGCCGGCCTTCTCGATCCAGATGCGCTCGGCCTCGGTGTCGGCCGGCAGGCCGTCCTTTTCATCGCCGCCGAAGACCGTGACCCACAGGCGCTCCTTGGGCAGGCCCCAGACCTCCGTCAAGAGCTGCCAGGCCCAGACGATCGCCTCCTCCTTGAAGTAGTCGCCGAAGGACCAGTTGCCCAGCATCTCGAAGAAGGTGTGGTGGTAGGTATCCACCCCCACCTCCTCGAGATCGTTGTGCTTGCCCGACACGCGGATGCACTTCTGCGTGTCGACGGCCCGCTGGTACGGGCGCGTCCCGCTCCCAAGGAACACGTCCTTGAACTGGTTCATGCCGGCATTGGTGAACAGCAGCGTCGGATCGTCCTGCGGGAAGACCGGGCTGGAGGGCACCACCGTGTGGCCACGGGCGGCGAAGAACTGAAGGAAGTCCTGGCGCACACGCTGCGCCGTGAAGCGTTGCGTGGCCGGGGCGGGAGTCGCGCTCATGCGGTGGGTCGAAAAGGGAAAGCGGGAGTCAGAGGCGGGTTTGGGAAACGGGCTTGGGCGCCGCGGTCTCGCTGGCACCCTCGGAATCCTCGGACGCGCCGGCGACGGAGCTCGCCACCAGCTTGCCCTTGAGTTCCTTCTCGATGTCCGCGAGCAGGTCGGGGTTGTCGATCAGGAAGGCGCGCGCCTTCTCCATGCCCTGGCCGAGGCGCACTTCGCCCTGCGTGGGGTGCTTGAACGAGTACCAGGTGCCGCTCTTCAGAACCACGTTGGAGTTGAGGCCCAGCTCGAGGATCTCGCCCTCGCGGCTGATGCCCTGCGCGTAGAGGATGTCGAATTCGACCTTGCGGAAGGGCGGAGCGATCTTGTTCTTCACCACCGTGACCTTGGTGCGGCTGCCGACCACCTCTTCGCCGTCCTTGAGCTGGCCGATCTTGCGAATGTCCAGGCGCACGGACGAGTAGAACTTCAGCGCTCGACCGCCGGTGGTGGTCTCGGGGCTGCCGAACATCACGCCGATCTTCTCGCGGATCTGGTTGATGAAGATCACCAGGCAATCGCTCTTCGAGATCGCCGCCGTCAGCTTGCGCAGCGCCTGGCTCATCAGGCGGGCTTGCAGGCCGACGAAGCTGTCGCCCATTTCGCCGGCGATTTCCGCGCGCGGAACCAGCGCCGCGACCGAGTCCACGACGACCACGTCGACGGCATTGGAGCGCACCAGCGCCTCCACGATCTCGAGCGCCTGCTCGCCCGTGTCGGGCTGGCTGACGAGCAGATCGTCGAGCTTGACGCCCAGCTTGCGCGCGTAGGCCGGATCCAGCGCATGCTCGGCATCCACGAAGGCGCAGATTCCGCCGGCCTTCTGCGCGTGCGCGATGACGTGCAGGGTCAGCGTCGTCTTGCCCGAGCTTTCCGGGCCGTAGATCTCGACGATGCGGCCGCGCGGCAGGCCCTTGCCGCCCAGCGCCACATCCAGGCCGATCGAGCCGGTCGAAAGGCCGGTGACTTCCTTGGCGATCACGCCGTCACCGAGGCGCATGATCGAGCCCTTGCCAAAGGACTTCTCGATCTCGCCCACGGTGGCCTCGAGGTTCTTCAGCTTCTCGATCCGCTTGGGGTCGACGGCAGCCGGCTTGTCGTTCTTCTTCGGGGTGATGCTCATCTTGTTTGGGTTCCGTTCGCAGTGGGTTGGGGCGTGGCGGGAGTCTAGCCAGCCCGCCATGGGTAGGCAAAAGGACAATCCCCCGCTCTTCCACCGGAAAAGACGGTTCCGCGCGGTCTCGATCGCGGCCTAAACCGTGACGATCGAGAGCAACTGGTCGTAGCGCGCGGGAATCGAGTCCCGATCGAGGCGCGCGAGCGCCTCGACCCCGAAGCCCTCGACGCAGTAGCTGGCCGTGCAGGTGCCCATCAGCATCGCCTTGCGCAAGGTGGCCGGGCTGGCCCGGCCCTCCGCGGCGAGGTAGCCCATGAAGCCCCCCGCGAAGCAGTCCCCCGCCCCGGTCGGATCGAGGACTTCGTCGACGGGGTAGGCGGGGATCGAAAAGTGCACGTCGTTGCCGATCAGGAAGGCCCCGTGCTCGCCCTTCTTCAGGATCACGAAGCGCGGGCCGAGTCCGAGCACGGCCGCGGCCGCCTTGAGCAGGTTCTTCTCACCCGTCAGCTGGCGCGCCTCCTCCTCGTTGAGCACCACGGCGTCGATGCGGCGCAAAAGCCGCAGGAGGTCGGGCCGGTCGATGTCGATCCACAAGTTCATCGTGTCGGCCATCACGAATTCCGGCCGCTCGACCTGATCGAGCGCCGCATGCTGCACGCGCGGCTTGGCGTTGGCGAGGAACAGAAAGCGCGCGGTGCGCTGCGCCGCCGTCAGCTTGGGCGCGAAGTGCTCGAGCACGTTCAGCTCGGTGAAGAGCGTCGTGCGCGTGTTCCAGTCGGTCGCGTAGCGGCCACCCCAGCGGAAGGTCTTGCCCGGCTGGATCTCGACTCCGGCCGTGTCGATGCCGCGCGTGCGCAGGAAGGCGAGATCCGCCTGGCGCACGTCTTCGCCCACCACGCCGACGAGCGAGACGGGCCCGAAGAAGCTCGCGGCCACGGAGAAGTACATGGCCGAGCCGCCGAACACGTGCTGGCGCGACGCGTAGGGCGTTTCGATGTCGTCATAGGCAATCGTTCCAACAGCCAACAAGCTCATCTGGGGGGGCTTTCCGCGCTCTGGGCGCTCTCCATCTGGGCGCGCATCTCGCGCCCTCCGGGCAACAGCAGGAAGATACCGCCCGAAAGGTTGAGCGCCACCGTCAGCAGCCGGAAGGTCAGGCTCACGGCGACACCCAGCGTGGCGCCCGCGTGCAGGACCGTGAACAGCCAGCCGAACACGCCCTCGCCGACCCCGAAGCCGCTGGGCGTGATCGGCAGCGTGCTGGCGACGTTGGCGATGGCGGTCACGGCGATGTAGTCCGGGTAGGCGAGCTCGGTTTCGCCGAAGGCGCGCCCAATGGCGAAGATCGCGCCGGCGATGCTGAGGTGGTTGAAGGCGGAGAGCGAGAGCGCGATCAGGATTTCGAGGCGATGCTGGCCGTAGACCGACAGAGCGCGCTCGAGCGAGCGCAGGCGCTCGGCCTGCGGCAAGCGCTCCAGGAGCTGCGAGAGGCGCAGCGCGCGGCGCGCGCGCGAGTTGAGCATCAACAGGATCGCCACGCACATCAGGATGAACACGCCCGCCACGGGCAGCACGAGATCGCCGAAGCGCTGCGCGGACATCAGCACCACCGTGAGGGCCATCGCGACCAGCACGAACAGGCCCATGCCGCGGTCGACGATCACGCTCATCAGCGCGTCGGCCCGGCGCTGGGGGTTTTCGCGCACCACCAGCACGGCCTTGATCACATCGCCGCCGGTCAGTCCGGGCACGACCAGATTGAAGAAGAAGCCCAGGAAGGTCAGCCGCAGCGTGTTCCAGTAGCTCGTCGGGCAGCCGGCGATGCGCAGCAAGCGCCACCAGCGCGCCACGCTGACCAAGGCCGCGGCGAACAGAAGCCCCATGGCAAGCACCAGCCCGCCGGGATCCATCTCCCGGAACACGCGCGGCATGCCCGGCTTCCAGTGGTAGCTGCCCTCGATCACCGCCAGGCCCTCGGGGCTTTGCAGCGCGGACTGGGTGTCGGCCGGCCAACCCTCGGGCAGTTCGCTGCCCGGCAGGAGGCGAAAGCGGATCGCTTCCGAGCGCCAGTTGCCTTCGATCGTGCCCGCGACCTCCAGCTTGGAGCCCTCCGATTCATGGACCAGCCGATCCTGCCAGGGCAGCAGGGTGGCGACGAAGCCCAGCAGGCCGATCGCCAGCACGATGCGGGCGATGCCCAGCAGGCGGGCGCGCGCCGCGCGCGTCATGCACCGCTCCGCGTCAGGCGCCAGCGCGCATGCCAGCGTTGCCAATCCTCTTCGCGCAGCGAGCTCTGACCGGCGCCGCTGTGGAGCCCGAGGACGCGCATCGCCGCGACCCGCAGCTCGCCTTCGGGGCGCGTCAGCAAGAGCTCCACCAGGGCCTCGATCTGCTGGCGGAAAAGCTCCTCACGACCCGGGCCGCCGGGAATGTCCTGGTCCAGACCGTGAGCTTCCAGACCTGCGAGCAATCGGCGCACCACCACTGCATCGGTATCGGGCCGCAGTTGATTGAGCACGCCCGGCAAAACCTGCGGACCGTACAGCGCCAGCGTCGCATCGAGCGCCGCGCCCATGGCAATTCCTTCCGGGTCGGCCAGCCCGGCGCTCAGCGCGCGCGCGGCGCACAGACGCTCCAGACCTTCGATCAGCACCGCCAGCTCGGGCGTCCGGGGGTTGTCGAAACCCAGATTCGCGGCCAAGCTGGTCGCGACCTCCAGCGCGCGCCGCGCCCCACCTAGATCGAGCTTGCGGGTGCGAACCAGCTCGCAGGCCGCGGCGAAATCGGCGCGCTCGGTGGCGCTGGCGGAGCGCTCGGCCGCGGCGCGAGCGCTGCGCACCAGCTCGGACAGGACCGTGCCCAGCGCCAGCTCGCCGGTGCGCTCGGAGGCCTTGGGTGCCGCCTGCGGCTCGATCGGCGCCAGTCCGGCGGCGGCGAAGGCCAGCCCGAGGAAGGCGCGCTCCCGGCACAGCGCACTGGGGTCCTCCACGGAGAGCCGCGCGAACCACTGGATCTGGCGCGCGCGGGTCAGGCGATCGCTGGGCGAGAGCTCCATCAGACCGATCAGCGCGTCGAGGGTTTCGCCGCTGGGATTCTCGATCGCCGACGGATCCTTGCGCGCCAGACCGCTCTGGAACAGCACCGAGGGCCCGAAGAGCTGCTGGCGCAGGAGGTACTCCAGATCCCCCATCAGCGCGCCCGTGTACTTGTAGCTGGAGTCCTCGGCGTGCAATTGCTCGAGGTTCCAGGTGCGCGAACCGACGCTGGCGCAGCTGCACACCAGCAGCAGCAGGGCGGGCAGGAGCATGAGGACCCGTTTCACAGGCCGAACAGTCTAGGTGGGCGGGCGCTTTGGAGCCAAGCACAGATCTGGTGGAGGCGGCGGGAGTTGAACCCGCGTCCCGGAGTGAACCCCATGGAGCGTCTACGCGCGTGTCCCAGGCTTGAATTCTCGACACCCTTGCGCCCCTGGGCGGGCTCGCCGGTGCTCAGTCACGGTAAGTTCTCGCCTTCGCGCCCCGAGACGCGGCTTGAAGGCCAGCCTGCTGGTGTCGTTCTCCCAGGGCCGCAGGCGCTCCCCGGAAGAACGGCGGACTGAAGAATCAGGCCGCGAGAGAATAGTTGTTGGCATGCAATGCCGCCCCAAGAGGATTGACAGGGTGACTTGAGGTCCCTGGCGCGCAACCCCGTGGTGAGCGAAACCGGTCGAAACCAGTACGCCCCCACCGTTTTGCTCAGCCGATCCTAGCACATCACTCGCGGCGGCGTTGCAGGGCGCGCGCCATTTCGCGCTTGTCCTCGCGCTCGCGCACGCTGGCGCGCTTGTCGAACAGCTTCTTGCCCCGGCACAGGCCGAGGCGCAGCTTGACGCGCTGGCCCACGAAGTAGAGTGCCAACGGCACCATCGTGATGCCCTTTTCCTTGACCTTGGCTTCCCAGCCGGCGAGTTCCTTGCGGTGCACCAGGAGCTTGCGTTCGCGGCGCGGCTCGTGGTTGTGGACATTGCCTTGGCGGTACTCGGGGATGTGGCAGTTGACGAGGAACAGCTCCCCGCGCCGGATCATGGCAAAGGCCTCCGCGATCGAGGCCTCCCCGGTCCGGAGCGCCTTGACCTCCGTGCCGCACAGCTCGATTCCGCACTCGAGCTCCTCGAGGATCTCGTACTCATGGCGCGCCTTGCGGTTGTCGGCGATGCGGCGGTGCGTGTCCTTGGGAGCGCTCATCGGGCGAGAAGAGAATAGCCCTCTTGAGTCCGAAGCCTGTAGACCCGATTCTCTTTCTTGCCATGGTCCAAGAACCCCCCGATCCGACCTCCCTGCTCCAAGACGTCCTCCAGCGCAAGGCCGGCGGCTTCGTCGAACTGCGGCTGCACAGGAAGCGCTCGCGCGGGGTCGCGGTCGAGAAGGGCCGCGTGGAGACGGCGCAGGCGGTCGAGCACTCAGGCATCGGCGTGCGCGTCCACGAAGCGGGCACCTGGGGCTTTGCCTCGACCGACCGCATGGAAGCCGGCGCCATCGAGCGCGCGGTCGACTCGGCGCGCGCGGCAGCCCGAGCGGCCGCCTTCGCCCGCAAGGAAAAGAGCACGCCCCCGCCGCCGGTGGAGCTGGCGCGCGGACGCTTCGAGGCCCCCGGCGTCGCCGAAGCGCTCGCGCGCAGCACGGAACAACTGCTGGAGCTGACCCTCAAGGTCGAGGCCGCCACGCGCGCAAGCTCGCCCTCGATCCGCAGCGCGACGAGCAGCTACTCGGAGGTCTTCGAGGAGAAGGCCATCGTCACCAGCGACGGCGCCTGTGCCTGGACGCGCCTCGTGCGGCCGGAGTTCCGCGTGGTCGCGATCGCCGAGCGAGCCGGTGAAATCCAGCGCGGCGCGGAGCTGCTCGGCGTCACCGGCGGCTGGCAGTGCCTGTTCGGGGAGCGCCAGCCCGAGGAACTCGCCGCCAGCGCGGCGCGTCAGGCCCTCGATCTGCTCTCGGCCGGCTATCCGCAGGGCGGACGCAAGCGCGTGCTGCTCTCGCCGGCGATCGTCGGGCTGCTGACGCACGAGGCGATCGGCCACACCGTCGAGGCGGATTTCGTTTCGGCCGGATCCTGCGCGGCGAACCGCCTGGGCACGCGCGTGGCCTCCGAGCTGATCACGCTGTGCGATTCGGGTGCCTCGGAATACCACGCGGGCGCCGGGGGCACGCTGGAGGTCGACGATGAGGGCGTGCGCACGCAGCGCACGGTCGTGATCGAATCCGGCATCCTGCGCTCGTACCTGCACGACCGCGAGAGCGCCGCCCGCTTCGGCGTGCGCCCCACCGGCAACGCACGCGCCTTCGAGTTCGACAACGAGCCGCTGATCCGCATGCGCAACACCTACATCGCTCCGGGCCACAGCGAACTCGAGGCGATGATCGAAGCCATCGACGATGGCTACCTCTTCGACGGCGCATCCAACGGGCAGGCCGACGCCAACGGCGAATTCATGTTCGGCACGCGGCTGTGCTGGCGCATCGAAAACGGCCAGCGCAAGGAGCTGTTGCGCGGCGTCAACATCTCCGGTCAGGCCTTCGAGGTGCTGATGAGCGTCGATGCCGTCGGCCGCGAATTCCGCTGGGATCTGGGCTCGGGCCACTGCGGCAAGGGCCAGCCCGCCAAGGTCGACGCCGGCGGACCCTGGCTCTCGGCGCGCGTGGTCGTGGGAGGTCGCTGATGAGCGTCGTGCAGACGAGCCTGTGCGGTGATCTCCTCGAGCGTGCGGAGCAGCTGGTCGAGCTGGCTCGTTCGGCGGGCGCGGACGAGGCCGAAGTGTTCGCCGTTCATGCGCGCTCGCAGGCGGTGCGTTTCGAGAAGGGCGATCTCAAGCTCGCGCAGAGCGACGAGGGCTCGACGCTGGGCCTGCGCGTCTTCGTCAACCGACGGCTGGGCTTTGCCGCGACCAATCAGGCCGATGCGGGCGCCCTGCGGCATGCCGCCGCGAGCGCCGTCGCGCTGGCGCGTTTCGCTCCCGCGGATGAGCACAACGTGCTGCCCGGGCCGCGCCCGCTGGCGCTGCTCGAGCCCTTGTGCGATCCCGCCATCGAGGCCATCGGGATCGCCGAGCTGGTCGAGCATGCGCGCGATTTCGTCGGCGGCGTGCTTGCGCGCGACCCGCGGCTTTCGATCGACGGAGCGAGCCTCGACAGCATCGCCAGCACACACGCAATCGTCAGCAGCACCGGCGTGCGAGCCTTCGAATCCGATACGCATCTTTCGGCCTCGATCGGCGGGATGGCGATCGAGGGCGAGGCGGTGGGCGGCATCCACTACGAGGGCGACTCGACGCGCCGGCGGTCCGAACTGCCGGCGATCCTCGCGCGCCTGGGCCGCGCATTTTCACAGGTTGCGCTGGAGAATCTGAACCCGGGCCGGGCCGAGTCGTACCACGGGGCGGTGCTGTTCTCGCCAGATGCCTTCGTCGACGTATTCCTGGCGCCGCTGATCTCCAGCATGAGCGCCATCGCCGTGCAGCGCGGCCGCTCGCCGCTGATCGGCAAGCTCGGCGCGCGCGTCGCCGTCGAGGAGCTCTCGATCGACGATGATCCCACCGACCGCACGCTGGCCGGCGCCGGCAGCTTCGACCGCGAGGGCCAGCCGATGACGCGCCTCGCGCTGCTCGAGCAGGGCACGCTCCGCACCTGGCTCTACAACAGCTACGCCGCGCACGTCGAGGGGCGGCTTTCCAGCGGTCACGCGCGCGGCGGCGCCCGCAGCGTGCCTGGACTGGGTCCGCATGCGCTCAGCGTCCGAGCCGGTCGCGGCGGCAGTCGCGCGGAGCTCCTGCGCACGCTCGGGCGCGGTCTTTGGGTCCAGCGCTTTTCCGGAACGGTCGACGCCGCCTCGGGTGATTTTTCGGGCGTGGCGAAGAGCGCGCGCTGGATCGAGGAGGGTGCCGTGGCGCGCTCGGTGGGCGAGGTCCTGATCAGCGGGAATCTGTACCGGCTGCTGGGTGCGATCCGCACGCTCTCGAGCGAGCGGGAGCGCCTCTCGGGCAGTGCGCTGGCACCCTACGCCATCGTCGAGCAGATCTCCGTGACGGCCGGTTGACAGGCGCCTCGGCGGACCGTAACTTCTCCGCCCTGATGTGCCCGCCCGGGTGGCGGAACTGGCAGACGCGCATGGTTCAGGTCCATGTGCCGCAAGGCATTGGGGGTTCGACTCCCCCCCCGGGCACCATCTCTCCTTTTCGCCTCTCCTCCCGCATCTTCTCCCTCGCGGTGCGCGCTCCCCGAGCTCGCGCCCGTTTTGCCCCCCACGTTTTGCCCCACGTTGTTGACTGTCGCTTGGCCCGCGACCCTTTCTTGACCGCGCCTTGAGCGCTCCCGCGGAGCGCGCCGCATGCAGGACTTCCTCGACCGCGTCGTTTTCGCCAACCCCGTCCGTGAGTGGTTCATCGCCGTCGGCGTGGCCATCGCTGTCGCGCTGGTGCTGGGACTGATCAAGCGTCTGGTGCTCTCGCGCCTGTCGGTCTGGGCCGCGCGGACCGAAACCGATCTCGACGATCTTGTGATCGATCTCGTGCGGCGGATCCACCGCATGTTCCTGATGGTGCTCGGGGTCTGGGCGGGTCTCAAGTACCTGCACTTCGAGGAACCGGTCGAGCGCCTGCTGCAGATCCTGATCCACCTCAACCTGTTCATCCAGCTGGGCCTGTGGGGCGTCGGCGGGGTCGAGTACCTGATCCGCAAGACGCTCGGCATGCGCGGCTCGGAGGACCCGGGCGCCCGCACCGGAGCGACCATCCTCGGCTTCATAGGACGCGTGGTGGTCTGGACGCTGACGGCGCTGCTGATCCTGAAAAACGCCTTCGGTCAGGACATCACGGCGCTCCTCACCGGTCTGGGAGTCGGCGGCATCGCGATCGCGCTGGCGCTGCAGAACGTGCTCGGCGATCTGTTCGCCTCCGTCACGATCCTGCTCGACAAGCCCTTCGTCATCGGCGACTCGATCACCGTCGGCGAGTTCACCGGCACGATCGAGTCGATCGGCATCAAGACGACCCGACTCAAGAGCATCAACGGCGAGCAGATCGTGATGGGCAACGCGGATCTGGTCAACAGCCGCCTGCGCAACTTCAAGCGCATCGAAGAGCGCCGCGTCGTGTTCACGCTGGGCGTCACCTACCAGACGCCGACCGCCAAGCTCGAGCGCATCCCCGGCCTCCTGCGCAGCATCATCGAGTCCTGTCCTGAAGTGCGCTTCGACCGCGCCCACTGGAAGGGTTACGGGGATTTCGCGCTGACCTTCGAGGCCGCCTACTTCGTCCAGAAGCAGGAGTACAACGCGATGATGGACGCGCAGCAGAAGATCAATCTGGCGGTCTGGAAGGCCTTCGAGGCCGAACGCATCGAGTTCGCCTATCCGACGCAGACCGTGATCGTCAGCGGCCCCGCCGCCAAGGCCTGAGCGCCCGCTAGAACGAGTTGTCGCGCGGATAGAACGCGATCCCGATCAAGACGAACAGGAGCACCGCGACTCCCAGGCCGATCGCGATCCAGCCGGCGAGCGAGATCGCCAGCACGGTCCTAGGCCCCCTGTCCGCCGGGAGCGCGGTAGACGAGGATCGCGCGCTCGCCCAGCTCGCCGGGCAGCTTGTACTCGAACACCGTGTCCAAGCGGAAGCCCAGCCGTTCGGTCTCGCGCTCGCCGGCGCGCACCTCGCGCGACCAGGAGGGACCCTTCCACATCACCAGATCCTTGAGCGCGTGCTTGACCTTGCGCAGCGTGCGCACGTTTTCGCGCACCGAGCTGACCGCACGCATCAACACGATGTCGTAGCGGTGGGTCGTCAGATGATCCTCGCCGCGGGCGTGCACGGCCTTCGCATTGCGCAGGCCGAAGCGCTCGATGGCCTCCTGAATCACGAACACCCGCTTCTGGGTCGAATCCAGCAGCGTGAAGCGCGTTTCGGGTTCCGCCATCGCCACCGGAATGCCGGGATAGCCGGCCCCGCTGCCCAGATCGAGCACGTTCTTTCCGAGCAGGCTCAGGAAACGGGTGGCGCGCCAGGAATCGAGGTAGTGCTTGGCCGCCACCTCGCGCGCGTCGGTGATCGCGGTCAGGTTGATCTCGCGGTTCTTCGTCAGAACGAAGTGCGCGTGCGCGGCGTAGCGCGAGCGCAGGTCGGGCGTGATCTCCTGTCCCTCGAAGGCCCAGAGCATCGCGGTCTCGAGTTCATCGAGCGAGGGAACGTGGGCATCGGGCTGCCCCGCGAGCGTGGCATCTTCCGCTTCCGGCTTGTCGGGCTCGTCGGACTGGCTCATCGAGGAGTGCTGAGGAAGGCTGGCTGGGGAAGAGCTGGCGGAGGAAAGACTGGCAGAGGAAGGGATGGCAGGCCAGGAGGGACTCGAACCCCCAACCTACTGATTTGGAATCAGTCGCTCTAACCATTAGAGCTACTGGCCTACGTGGAGCCTGCCTTCAGGGCGCAAGAGCCTATCCCACCCGGGGAGTGCGGGCAAGCACTCGCGCACAAGATGTCGCAGGGCTAGGATCCTGCGCCTGCAACCTGAGGATACCGCACCACGCTTGAGCAAACACCCCGCCCACCGCCACGCCCGCATTGTCAACGCCAACTCCATCGATCGAGGCGCGCTCGATCAGGACGCGCTGCGCGTGGTCTCGCGCCTCACCCGCCAGGGCTACGAGGCCTATCTCGTCGGGGGCTGCGTGCGCGACCTTCTGATCGGCCGGCGCCCCAAGGACTTCGACGTCGCCACCAGCGCGCACCCGCGCCAGATCAAGCGCCTGTTCCACAACGGGCGCATCATCGGGCGTCGTTTTCGGCTGGTGCACATCCACTGCGGATCCCAGATCATCGAGACCGCCACGTTTCGACGCGATCCCGAAAGCCGCGCCCCGGGTGAGGGCGAACCCGAGGAAGAGGGCGAAGAGCGCGGCCTCGAGCACCTTCTGATCACCGAGGACAACGAGTACGGCACGGCCGAGGAGGATGCGCGCCGACGCGACTTCACGGTCAACGCACTGTTCCTCGATCCGGTCAGGAACGAAATCATCGACTACGTCGAAGGTCTGCGGGATCTGGAGGCCGGGCTCCTGCGCACGATCGGAGATCCCAAGGTGCGCATCGCCGAGGATCCCGTGCGGATCCTGCGCGCCGTGAAATTCGCCACGCGTCTGGGCCTGCGCATCGACGAACCCACTTGGGACGCGATGGCCGAACTCGCACCGGCGCTGTCGCGCTCGAGTGCTCCGCGCGTGGTCGAGGAAATCCTCAAATTGCTGCGCTCCGGTTCCAGCCTCGGCGCGCTGCGCATGCTGCGGGCGCTCGGCGGGCTGCGGGTGATCCTGCCGATGGTCGATGCCTACCTCGGCGATCCCGAGAACGCGGCCGACACCGAACGCGCCAACCTGTTCTGGCGTCTGCTCGAGGCGCTCGACAACGATGTGCACCAGGGTTATGTGCCCAGCAACGCGGTCTGCCTCGCGCTGCTCGCGCTGCGCACCATCGAACGCGAGGCCGATCCGCGCACTCGCACGCTGGGAGGCGAGCCCAAGAGCCTGGAACAGGTGGCCTCCGAGGTGCTGGAGCCGCTGGCCCAGCAAGCACGCCTTGGCCGCCGGGACTGCTCGCGCGCCACGCGCCTGATCCTGCTGCAGCCGCGCTTCACGCAACCCACCTCCCGCCGCTTCCGCCCGCTGCTGTTCGTGAAGAGCGAGGAATTCCCCGAGGCCTTGGAGCTGTTCCGCATCCGCACCCTGGCCCGCGGGCAGGGTTGGGATGTCTACGAAGGTTGGCTCGAGCGTCAGCAGGCGGCAGGAGTTGCTTCCCCGGAGGAACTCGCGGCCGAGCGCAAGCAGAGCAAGCCGCGCCGGCGGCGCCGCCGCCGTCCAGCGGGACCGGCAGACGCCTGAGAGTGCTCCTCTTCCCGGGACACGTTGCCCGCCAGATCAGGCTCAGGAACGCCTTTTTGCGCCGCTGCAGCCCTTACCTTCTGGCCTGACCTGCTGGCCTGACCCCAACCGCGGGCTCAGAAGCTGGCGAGGCGGCTTTTCCGCGCCCAAGGAGCCGTCCCCAGACGCCGGAGAGTGCTCCTCCTCCCTGAACCTAGTTCCCGCCAGTTCACGGTCAGGGACGCCTTTTCGAGCCGCAGGGGCCCTGACCTGATGGCCTCCCCTCTGGCCTGACGCGAGTCGTGGGCCTTACAGGAGTTGGCGAGGCGGCATTCTCCACGCGCAGGGAGCCCTCGGCCCGCAGGTACCGGGCCAGCCCACGAAAATCGGCCGGATTTTCCGCCGCTCGTGTGCCGGGGGGGTACGGTTCCTTGGTTCGGAAATCGAGCCCAGCCTTCCGGGGCAACCGGCGTGGCACCTTCACCCTTCCGGGGGTCGGAGTTGCGCTGCGGACAATGCGGTGAACGCAGCGCGCGAGAACCTCCGATGGAGCCCGCGATGGTCTGCCCCGCGCGGGGAAGGATGGGATCGGAACCAGGCAACTGGACGAGCCTGCCGGCCGGGGAGGGTCCTCCCCCTCCCCGGCTCCGGCCTTTTCCTCGCCCCGCCTTTGGGGCATGCTCAGATTCGCCATGCTGGCTCTCTGTCTCCTCCTCGCCGCCCAGACCACCCCGACCCCTCCGGCCCAGAACGATCCGCTGGCGCGCTTTGCGGCCCTGCCGGCCGCCACCCAGCAGGAGGTGATTGAGTACCTCACCTTCGAACTCGACTCGCGCGGCCTGTTCGTGCGCTCGCTGATCCGCTTCGTGCTCGCGAGCGAGCCGCCGCCCGCCCGGGTGCCGGAACAGACGCCCACCGTCTGGTTCGATCCCCAGACCTACGCGCCCGCGCAGCCGATCGGGCGTCGCTGGCTCGAACCGACCGACAGCGCCGCGAAAGCCGCGACGCGCGCGATCCTCGGCCAGCTCCCCGCCCGCGCCCTGAAGAGCGGCTTTCGTTACGAGCCCGGCCTGCGTCAGGTGCAGCGCCTGCCCGATGCGCTCGAAGCCTCGCGCGTGTACGCCAACGCACTCGAGGGCTACTCGCCGGGGCACGATCAGGCCGAGGCCGTGGTCGAGCGCCTGCTCGATGATGGTTCGCAGCAGACGGTGCTGGCAGCCTTCGCACACGCCTACACCGATCGTCTGGGCAAGGCCTATCCGGGCATCACGCTCTACGATGCCTGGGCCAGCGGCGCGGAATTGGAGATGCCCGACGTCGACACGCTCGGCCTCTACCACAGCCTCAGGGGTCCCAGCAGCGTCTACATCGCGCCGATTCCCGGTCCCAAGCAGGAACCGCTCTACAAAGAACTCGGAGAGTTCTTCCAGCCGGCCCACCGCCACCGCGGACTGCGCCGTGCGCTCGCCAACTGCTTCCTTGAAGGAGCACCGGCGCTGCGCGATGGCTACGGCGGAATGGTCGGCAATTTTCAGCTGCTGTGGGAGCAGGCGCGCTCGACGCCGGCGGAACTGCAGCAGCAATTGCCCGATGGCGCCGGCTGGCGCGTCTGGCTCGATGAACTCGCCGCGCGCGGCCGCAAGGAAACCGAGCTGTGGAAGGCCGGCGAGGTGCGCAAGGCGACGCTCGAGCGCGAACGGGAAACCGTGCGCCAGCTGGCTCGTGAGGCGCTCACGCTGTTCGCGCCAGACGCTTCGAAAGCGCGCTAGCGCAAACCTCGGCCGTGGCAAAGGCCGCCTGAAAGTTGAGTCCGCCGATCGGACCCTGCAGATCGAGCAATTCGCCGATCACGTACAGATCCGGCCGCGCTCGAACCTCCATCGAGCCGGGCTCCACCGACGCGAGCGGCAGGCCCCCCGCCGTCACCTCGGCCCAGTCAAAGCCGCGCGTGCCCTCCACGGGGACGGCGAAGGACTTGACGCTGAGGCACAGCCGCTGACGGGCCTCGCGCGCGAGCTGAGCCACGCGCTGTTCGGGAGCCACGCGAGCCTGTGCACACACCTCCATCAGCAACCGCCGGGGCAAATCGAGCTCCAGCGCGCGCGCGAGCCCCAGTGTGCCATCCGCTTGGGCGGCGCGCATGAGCCGCGCTTGGAGCGCCTCCACGGCATCCGCGTGTGCCAGATCCAGCGCCAGCGTGCGCGCGGCGCCGGCGCGGCGCGAGACATGCTCGGATAGATCCATGGCACCGGGTCCGGAGATGCCCTGATGCGTGAACAGCACCGGCCGCGTGCGCTCACCGAGCAGCACTCCGCGCTCATCGACAAGGCGCGCGTGCGCGGACTGCAGCGCGATCCCGGAAAGCTCGCGCACCCAGTTCGCGGAACTCGTCAGAGGCACGAGTGCTGGGACCGGTTCGACCAGTGGCAGACCCAAGTGCTCGAGCCACGCGTACGCATCTCCGCACGTGCCTGTGCTGGCGTAGCTCTTGCCTCCCAGCGCGAGCACGAGCGCGCGGGCTTCGATCGCCTCGCCGCGTTCGGGTTCCACGATCCAGCCAGCTTCGCGGCGCTCGATCGAGCGCACGGCGCATTCCAGACGCAGGTCGGCGCCGCTGGAGACCAGCCAGTTCTGCAGCGCGTCGCGAACATCGCGGGCGCGGCCGCTTTGCGGAAAGACCTTCTCGAGCGGCGCTTCCACCGTCTCGACCCCCAACTGGCGGAAGCGCTCGCGCACCGCCTCTGGCGGCAGCAAACGCAGGGCATGCTGCAGAAAACGAGCACCCGCACGACCGAACAGCAGCGCCGCCTCCTTGGATCCCAGCGTGGTCGTCAGGTTGCAGTGCGTGCCGCCCGAGGCGAGCACCTTGGTGCCCGTGCGCGGCGTCTTCTCGAGCAGCAGCACGTCCAGACCGGCCTCGGCCGCGCGCGCTGCCGCCCACAGACCGCTCGCTCCAGCCCCGATCACCACCACCGCTCGCCGCTCGACACGCATCTGGGCAGTCGATACTGGCCTTGAGGGCCCGCTGCCGCAACAATGCAAACATGGAACCGACGCTGATCGCGCTCACCATAGCCGGGTTGCTGGCCGGAGCGCACCATGCCTGGAGCGGGCCGGATCACCTCGCCGGCGTGGCGCCGCTGGTCAGTGCGACCCGCTCGCGTGCCTGGCGCATCGGCTTTCACTGGGGCCTTGGGCACACGGTGGGCGCCCTGCTCGCCGCCACGCTGGCGCTGCTGCTGCGCGAGCAAATGCCCGGGCTGGAAGCCACCCTCTCGGCCTGGAGCGAGCGCATCGTGGGACTGGTGCTGTGTGTGATCGGAGCCCTGGGCCTGAGGGCCGTGCTGCGCCGCGGCGACCTGTTCGCCCACCACGCACAGCGCCATTCGGCTTTTGGCCTGGGCCTGCTCCACGGAGCGGCCGGACTTGCGCACCTGTTCGCCGTGCTGCCGGCGCTCGCACTGCCGGGTGTGCTCGCACCGGTGGTGTACCTCAGCGGATACGCGCTGGGATCTCTCGGCGCGATCACGCTGTTTGCTTCGCTGCTCGGACGCACGAGCCGTTTCCGGGCATCGCTGGCGATCTCCAGTGGGTTGAGCGTGCTGGTCGGCGTCTGGTGGTTGGCAGAGTCCCTCTAGGGATACTGCTCCCCGACCGGGGACAGTATCGATACTGGCAACCGCATTTTCCCCGCGAACCATGGGCGGCGGTCCCGTCTCCATAGGTGCCGGGGGGCATTTTCTCCGCGGCACCGGAGCACCCCATGCAGAAGTTCATCCCGCCGCATTGCCCCTATCCCGCCTGCC
>Ga0172373_10000461_pt1 | contig 67130 bp, 60 predicted proteins | sample Lak10m_2_FD_114546 | JGI IMG/M metagenome (GOLD analysis project Ga0172373, IMG submission 114546) | Freshwater microbial communities from Kabuno Bay, South-Kivu, Congo - kab_092012_10m | ecosystem: Environmental > Aquatic > Freshwater > Lake | place: Democratic Republic of the Congo... | reverse complement strand
TTCACACAGGCTAAAGTTTCCAATTGAGGTCGTGTTTGGGTAGTTTTGGTTGTGTTCATACTCCCAATCCTACCCCACGTCCTCACCTTTGCCCGGTACGAGATAATCTCACTGCACTACCATCGCCTAAGCGAACGACGTAATTAAAAATTCAACACAATGTATGCACATTTGTGTTGAGTTAGACCTAGTTCCTTCTTTCCCTGCATATCCACCTCCCCCCCCCGCCATTCTGCAAAATCCGTTATCATGGAGGGTGTAGTGTGGTGCGGCTGTAAGGAGTTCGCTGATGACCATTCACCCTGCATACGACTGGCGCGAGGCCGTCCGGTTGACGCTGCTTTCGCGCATGATGGACGAACTGGAAGAAAATGAACTCGTCCCGCAAGGGCGGGTGACGTATCAGTTTTCGGCGCGGGGGCATGAGTTGTCGCAACTGCTGCTGGCCCAGCAGATGACCCGCCCTTACGACACCGCCAGCACCTATTACCGCAACCGCCCCTTCCTGCTCGGTTGCGGGCTGACCCCGCAGGAGGCGCTGGCCTCCGATATGGCGCGGACGACCAGCCTGACGGGTGGGCGTGATGTGGGCGTGGTGTTTCACCTGCTGCGGCGCGGGCGGGCGATGGTCATTCCGGCGGTGGCAGACGTGGGCGGGCAGTATACGCCGGGGGTGGGCTGTGCGCAGGCGATGGTTTACCGCAAGAATGTGCTGAAGCAAGACGAGATTGGCGACAGCATCGCGGTGATTTTCGGCGGCGATGGTTCGGTGTCCTCCAACGGGTTCTGGTCGGCGCTGACGATGACCACCACGTTGCGGTTGCCGGTGCTGTTCGTGATTGAGGACAACGATTACGCGATTTCGGTGGTAGGCCCCGCGCAAACTCCCGGCAGCAATATCGCCATGAACCTTGCCGCTTTCAAGAACCTGCACATCTGGGATGGCAGCGGCAGCGACCCCGCGCAGACCGCCGCGCTGGTGTCGGAGGCGGTGGAAACGGTGCGCCGCTGGGAAGGGCCGGGGCTGCTGCACCTCGCGGTGCCGCGCTTGTCCGGGCATTCCAGCGTGGATAACCAGACCTATAAATCGCCAGCGCGAGTGGCGGACGAACACCGCCGCGATCCGATTCCGGCGCTGAAGGGCTATCTGGTTCCGGCGCTGTTGAGCGAACTGGAATGGGAAGAACTGCACGACGAGGCGGCTGAAACCCTGAAAGCAGCCTGTGAGACTGCCGAACATGCCCCGCGTCCTGATCCTGCCACCGCGTCCCTGCGCGTGTTTGCCGATCCGGCGCATCCGCAGCGCGTGGGCGGGCTGGTGGCGGAAGGAGTCGCGCTGCCAGCAGGGTTGCCCGTGCCGCAACCGCCGTCGCCGTCGCGCATCAATATGATCGAAGCGATCCGGCGCACGCTGGATGTGGAATTGGGGCTGAACCCGCGCTGTCTGGTGTTCGGGGAGGATGTCGGCTACAAGGGCGGCGTTCATGCGGCGACGGTGGGGCTGCAGATCAATCATGGCGAAGAACGGGTATTTGACACCAGTTTGTCGGAAGAAGGGATTATCGGGCGTTCGGTGGGGATGGCCTATTTCGGGCTGGTGCCGGTGCCGGAGATTCAGTTCCGCAAATACGCCGACCCTGCTACCGAACAGATCAACAATCTAGGGACAATTCGCTGGCGCAGTAACAACGATTTCGCTGCGCCGGTCATCATCCGTGTGCCGGGGGGCTTCCGCAAGATTGGCGACCCTTGGCACAGCGTCACCAGCGAGGTGACGTTCGCGCATCAACCGGGGCTAATGCTGGCGGTGCCGTCGAATGCCGAGGACGCGGTGGGGCTGCTGCGGGCGGCGCTGCGCGGGAACGATCCGGTCATTTTCTTCGAGCATCGCTATTTGCTGGATGCGGCATGGGCGCGGCGTCCGTATCCGGGCGACGAGTATGTGCTGCCGTTCGGGCAGGCGGCGCGGGTGCGCGAAGGGCGTGATCTGACGGTGGTGACGTGGGGCGCGATGGTTGAACGCTGCGAACAGGCGGCTACCGCGCTGAATGCTTCGGTGGATATTCTCGATTTGCGGACGCTGGTGCCGTTCGATAAAGCGGCGGTACTGGACTCGGTTCGCAAGACTGGCAAGGTGCTGATCGTGCATGAGGAGATTCTGTTCGGCGGGTTCGGCGCGGAAGTGGCGGCGGTCATCGCTTCGGAAGGGTTCGCTTTCCTCGATGCGCCGGTAGAACGGGTGGGTGCGCCCAGTACGCCGGTTCCGTTCAGCACCGACCTGATGGAAGCTGTGATCCCCCGTGTGGATGCGATACAGGCGAAAATGGCCGATTTGCTGGCGTACTAGCCGGTGGGTAGCACATCAAATCCCCTGTGGGCGCCACAGGGGATTGTGTAATGGCTCGGATTAGGTCTGCTGTCCCTGAAGCTCGGCGCTCACTTTTTCAGACCACGCCCGGATCGCTTTCCAGTCGCGGAAATCGTCATTGAGCTTGCCGGGAAGCTGATGCCCGTCATAACGCGCCGAGAGCGTCCAACGCTCGTTCCAGTCAATGCCGTCGAGGTTGAGCCGACCTGCGAAAATGGTCAGATCACGCGCACCGATTTTGTCCAGCGTGGGGTGGTAGACATAGTTGTTGCGGGCATGTTCATAGCCGTCTTCTTCCATCACGCGGATGCAGGCCAGCCAGAAATACACCGGCTTAAGGGCAAGATCGGCTTCAAAAAGGTCAAGGAACTGCGACATGCCAGTGAGCCACATTCCGCCGTAGACAGGCGTACCCAGCAGATAGGCATCGTAGCCACTCACACTTTTTAATTCCGTCACTTTTTCGACAGTGACATCATGATGATATTCGCGGAGTACATTGCCCATGAACTGAGCGATTTCAGCTGTCGAACCATGAACAGTGTCATAAGCAACGAGAAGTTTCATGCCATCAGTCCTTCATAAAGTTAAGTCAGTGGGGGTGTCGCCATGATGACACCCCTCACACAGAGTCGTTATTTTAGCGAATATTGAGCGCCTTAGCGATGTCACTGGCATGAACACGGTCATGTTCGGCGATCGCGTTCAAAACCTGTTCGATGTGGCGCTAGAGTTGCACGTAGCTGTTTTCAGCCAGCACAAAGCGGTGGGTCGTGGGCATCCGTTGGGCGACCACCACCTGCGCGTTATCGGCCAGCAAGCTACTGTCAATGCGTCCCGGAATGTTGCGGATGACGCAGTTCTGCATCACGATGCTGGCTTCGATCTCGCTGCCTTCCACCGTCACATTGTCGCCTAGCGCCGTGTATGGGCCGATATAGCTGTTCTTAATGATGGTGTTGTTGCCAATGATGACCGGCCCGCGTACCACACTGTCAATGATCTGGCTGTTCGCGCCCAGAATGACGCGATGGCTGACCTCGGACTTGCCGATGATCTGCGCTTTGTCTTCCAGCGCGGGCGTGTAGGGCAGGTCTTCCAGCACCAGTTGATTAGCGAGGACGATGGCATCCGGCTTGCCTGCATCAATCCACCAGCCTTTGAGCGTGTACGAGTCCACGCGCTGCCCATCATTGACCAGCGTTTGGATGGCATCGGTGATTTCCAACTCGTTGCGCCACGACGGCTTGATGCGGCTGATGGCGTCGAAGATGGATTTGCGGAACAGGTACACCCCGGCAATCGCCAGATTCGATTTGGGTTCTTTGGGTTTTTCCACCACGCGGGCGATGGTGCTATCGGCGTTCAGTTCGGCAATCCCGAAACGGGTGGGATCGGACACTTCGCCTAGCGCAATCGCCGACTGTGCATCCGAGTTCATGAACCGGCTGAACAGTTCGCTCATCTTGTCCTGAAAGATGTTGTCGCCGAGGAATACGCAAAAGGGTTCATCACCCACAAACGGCTGGCACAGGCTGACCGCATGGGCGAGTCCCAATTGTTCTTCTTGCAGAATGTATTGCAGATGGACGCCCATGCCCGCGCCGTCTTTGAGCGTTTGCGGGATCGGCGATTCGAGTTCGTTGACCACAATGCCAATATCAGTGAAACCAGCCCCTTTGAGTACATCAATGGCATAGCCAATCAGTGTCTTGTTGGCTACTGGAACGAGGGCTTTTGGCATGGTGAGTGTTACTGGACGTAGGCGGGTCGCTTTGCCTGCCGCTAAGATCACAGCCTTCATGAACGGTTATGCCTCCAAGTGATATGAGAGCCAATCGTTATGTCATCCTAGCTTACGTTGCCACAACGGCGCAAGCGCCTTTCGTGAAATAATGCCCAAATTGGCCTCTCCCCTGCGATTCTGATGGGAACGCGCAGGGGAGAGGACGAATATGAGCCGGGACGGGTTAGCCGGGTGTGGCTTCCGGCGTGGCTTCCGCAGGGGTACTGGCGGCGGCCTGCACTTCCAGCGTGTACGTGCCTGCACCGTCATCATTCGCGGAACCAACCTCGATGATGATGGTACGGTTTTCGCCCATCGTCATATCGGTGAGCGCCGAGTTGAGATTGTCGTCGGCAATATCATCGCTTTCGGCGAAGGTGATGCCGCTGGATACATCAATCAGCCGCAGGTAGGTGTCGAAGGCGTTGTTGTCTGCGGTCAGGTAGATATTGATAGCATCGTCCGCTTTCAGTTCCAGCGTGTACTGCTGGCGTTCGCGGGCGACCAGTGTTCCTGTCACCGTATCCCCGCTGGCAATTGCGCCGCTGTCGGTGATATTTATCCCGGTAGCGCCATCCAGATAAGCGACGGCGGCATCCATGATCGGGTCTTCGGCGAACAGCGTATCCTCATTGACCGGGACTTGGATAGTGGGAATCACGCCGATTCCTTCGAGGTAGATATTGCCTTCCACATCGACTGCGCGTCCGCTGGTGAACTGGAAATAGGTGTCGTCCGGCAGGAAAACGGGTTCGATGGAACCACCCAAACCGGCGGTGGGGTACTGCCCCACAATGGTGGCGCGATCCTGAAGCGAGAGCGCATACGAGAAAAATTCGCAGGCGCTGGCGCAGTTCGGCCCGATGAGGACAGCGACTTTGCCGCTATAGCGCAGCGATTCTGGCGGGAGGATTAAGCGTTCTTCCGAGTTGGGGTCTAGGTAGAACGAATCGAGGTCTTCGACATACGAGGCGGTGCTTCCCAGTACCAGTGGTTCGTTAAAGAAATACGAGGCCATCGGCACGTATAGCACGTTCCAACCGCCGCCGTTCTGACGCATGTCAATGATGAGGCCGTTGGTGCCTGTGTTGTTGAGGGTGCGCATCAGGCGTTCCCACAGGCTAATGGTGAGCATGGGGCTTTCGTCGAAGGTGTAAATCTTGACGTAAGCGTAGCCGTTGTCCAGCAACCGGTATTCCAGCGGCAGTTCAAAATCGGTCAGGCCGCGATTGAAGGACGAGAAGCTAAAGCTGTCGCGTTCTTCAATGGTTTCCAGCGTAACGGTTTGATCTTCGCTGCTGCCGGGGTTCCGGTAGGTCAGGTTGACCTTTGCCCCCAGCGGGTAGCGGGTCACGTAGCGAAGCTGTTGCAATCGCAGCACATGGTCGGTGCTGAAGGGACGCGACCAAACAGTGACCTGATCGAGCGCATCTTCGATGGGAAGGTCGTTGATGGCGACAATCTGAGCTTTCAGTTCGATGCCCGCTTTTTCAGCGGGGCCGTCGGTCGTCAGATAGTTGACGATCACGCGGCCATCGTCGAGCTGGCGGATGGCGAGTCCCAGCCCGCCTGCGGTGGTAAACTGAAAATCGTTGGAAGGGAAGGCGCTGGAACCTACATGACCATCCGGGATCGCCCATGTGAATTGGGTCAGGACTTTGGAATAGGCATCATAGTCGGCGGCGGCTTCAATCTGCGGACGGAATTCAGCCACCAGCGCGTCCCAGTCAATTTTCTTGTAGTCGGTGAAAGCGTATTCTTTCCGCATCTGGGCGATGAGCGCGTCGAAGGAATCCACATAGTTCATGGCGGAGTAATCGTTCGGCGCTTCGCCTTCGTACTCGATCAGGTCAATTTGGCCTTCGCGGGAACGGTCAAAAATGAACGGCTCCTGATTCATGTCCACCACTGTGTAACCCTGCGGCAGGCGCACGGTGGGGTCGTCGGCGGTGAACACCAACCCATCTTCGCCAAAGCCGCTGGGGTAGCCCTGCTGGTCATCGGGCGACCAGATGATGAATTTGCCGCCCGTCACTTCGTAGCGGTGTTCTTTCACATCCGTGAAGAAACGTTCTTTGTAGATGATGGATGAATTGGCGCTGGCGGTGTCGCGTACTTCATAGTACGGATCGTTATAGATATTGAGCAGGACGCCAATATCCATCGTCAGCACGCCCGTGTCCTGTTCGCCATCGTTGTCCAGATCGCGGTACTCGCCAACCGGTTCGGCGGGCAGCGCGATGCGGTACGAAAAAGGCGAGTTAAAGTAGTCGCTGGTGAACTGACCGAGGTACTGCGAGTCCTGCGGCGGCTCGAAATACGGGTCTGTGATGCGGTCAATCACGGGAGACGAGTTGGATATGAAAATGACCGGCTGCGAGGCGAGGGCGGTGGCGGATGGGGCGGTGTAGCTGCCCTGTCCGGTGATGAGTACCGGCCCACCTTCATCATTGACGATTTCCGCCGGGGGGATGTCTGTTGTTTGCGCGTGGAGGGGGAGCAGCCCCAGCATAAGAACCAATAGGAATGTAGTGAGGACAGCCCAATGTCGGATGGTGTGACGGTGCATACGGATACCTCCATGTACGATGTGCGATTTGGTAAAAAGTCGAGAACAACGACCTGCCTGATAGATAGTGCGGGTCGTTGAGGTTGTCTTACTTGGGCAACCGGACTTTAACCGGCATCCGCGCCGAAAGTTCCTGCAAACGGTTGCGCCGATTGGTCGCAATCGGCGGGTTTTGCGCCTGTTCCCAGATTTCATCGGCGATTTCCCACACGGCGTTCGGGCGTCCCAATGACCGCGCTCGTTCGGAACGCTGGTGCAGTTTGTCTGCTCCTTCCGCCAACCACGCGGTCACGGCTTCGGTGACGGCGCGGGGGTTGGGGGCGAATACCCCGATGCGATTTTCCACCACGAACTGTACATTACCGGTTTCTTGTCCGGGGATCGCGTCGTACAGGATCACAGGCAGTCCGGCGATGCAGGCTTCGCAGATTGTCGCGGGGCCTGCTTTGCTCACCAGCACATCGGCGGCAGCCATGAGGATAGGCATGTTGGTGACGAAGGGGTAGATATGGGTGGGCTGGTTCCACGAATCGCTTTCAAGCTGGGCTTTCAGCGGTTGGTTGCGGCCTGCGATAATCACTAGCTGACAGCGCAGGTGCGCGTCGTTCAGGGCGCGGGCGGTTTTGTACAGTGGTCCCATGCCTTCTCCACCGCCCACCAGCAGCAGCGTGGGCAGGTTGGGGTCCCAACCGAGTTGGGCGCGGGCGCTGGCTTTGTCGGTCAGGCGTTCGGCAAACTGCGGGTGTACGGGCAGGCCGGTAATGCGGACTTGGTTGTGCGCCAATCCGGTGTCTATCGCGGTGTCATAGGCCGCCTGCGTGGGGACGAGGCAGCGATCTACGCGGCGGTCATACCAGAAGCGGTGGGTGGAAACCATGTCGGTGACAACGGTGACGAAGGGCGGGCGGTGTTCAAACTGCATGAGCGCGTACATGGCGGGCGCGGTCAAGATGGAATGCACCGAGACTACCACATCGGCGGGGTGTTCAGCCAGCATCCGGCGCAGGCCGTTCTCGATGGAGACGTACATCCCACGAGAAACCAAGCGGGCGGTGCGGCGGCTGTTGGTCAGGTGATACCCCATCGCCCACGAGGCTTTGCTGCGGTTCACCAGCCACGGGTACATTTCCGGCATGTATTTGAAGGGGAAGGGGGAATAGGTGCGAAAAACATCTACCATTTCGGGTTGCACATCCGTACCGTGCTTTGCGATGAGCGCGTCGCGGATGGCTTCGGCAGCAGCGCGGTGTCCCCCACCCGTATCCGAAAAAAGAAACAAAATACGTTTCATCATCACTTCTCCTGCGAATTAGGTGAAAGCACCTCTTTGAGGCGCTTGAAGAATTCGCTGCGTGGTAGCAGGACGCGGCGATCACAGCCTGCACAACGCAGCCCGATGTCGGCGCCTATACGAATAACCCACCAGACATCGCTGCCACAAGGGTGCGGTTTTCGCATTCGCACCCGGTCGCCCATGTGGATGTCGTTCATCTGTGCGCCTTACACCCATTGACAACATCTTGCAATCATAACATAAGAACACCGCTGATGGCTTTCCGTCACTTAGTTCGCAGGACAATCGCTGCATGGGTATTTGGAAACCACGAATTTGAGTAACAGGCTTGACAGACAGACACAGGTACTCACAATACAATCATGATTCTTGTTTACACCACCACAAGGGAGACTTTACGGTGCGCATTGAGCATCTACGATACTTGGCCTGCCCAAAATGTCGTTCCCCATTCGAGATCGTAGAAAGTCACCCTGATATGGATGGACGGATCGAATCCGGTACCCTTCAGTGTACCGGTTGTCAGGAACAGTATCCTATCGTTCGTTTCATCCCCCGTTTCGTCTCTCGTGATAACTACGCGACGACTTTTGGCTATCAGTGGACTATCCACGCGCAGACGCAATACGATAGCCACAATGGAACCCAAATCTCGGAGACGCGCTTTTTCAATGAAACAAAATGGCCCCGCCAGTTGGAAGGCCAGACCGTGCTTGAGGTTGGCAGCGGATCGGGACGTTTTACCGAACAGGCTGTCTCCACCGGCGCTTTTGTCGTCTCGCTCGACTACAGTTTTGCGGTTGATGCCAACTATGCCTCCAACGGTCATCACCCCAATCTGCTGATCGTCCAAGCGAGTATTTACGAGATGCCGTTTGCGCTGAATTTCTTTGATAAGGTGATTTGCATTGGCGTGCTTCAGCACACACCGGATGTCCGGCGTTCCTTCATGGATTTGATACCCTATCTGAAGCGCGGCGGTAGCCTTGTTGTGGATGTCTACCTCCGCGAAACCGGCTGGTTTGGCTCCATCAAGCAGGCGATCAAGGTAAAATACTGGGTGCGCCCGTTCACTCGCCGCATCGCGCCTGAACGGTTGTACAAAGCGATTGTCCGCTATGTCAACGGAATCTGGCCTCTCGCCACCCTCATAAGCCAGATTCCCCGTATCGGGCGCAAAATCAATTTCGCGCTGCTCTTGGTAGCCGATTACCGGGGTGCGTATCCCCTCTCCGAGCAACAGCTCAAAGAATGGGCTATTCTGGACACATTTGATATGCTGTCGCCAGCCTACGACACGCCTCAGTCTGTCGGCACGCTGCAACAGTGGTTTACCGAAGCCGGAATGACCCAGATCGAAGTCCACCGGGGCTATAACGGTGTAGAAGGTCGTGGAGTGAAGGGATAGGATAGCGTGTGCGGCATCGTTGGAATTGTTCACCATGATGTAGATCATCCCGCCAGTGACCTGAGCGCCGCGCTGTCTGCGCTTGCGCACCGCGGGCCGGACGATCACGGCAGTTACCAGAACGGTCACATGAGCATGGGTATGGCACGCCTGAGCATTATTGATCTGGCGGGCGGTCATCAACCGATGTCCGATGACAGCAAACGCTACTGGATCGTTTTCAACGGCGAAATTTTCAACTACAGCGATTTACGGGCAGAATTGGGGCGCCTCGGTTACAGTTTTCGCAGCACATCCGATACCGAGGTGGTTCTGGTGGGGTATCGCCACTGGGGAACAGCGGTACTCGACCGCTTGAATGGCATGTTTGCTTTTGCCATCTGGGATCAGCAAGACCGGCGTTTGTGGATTGCCCGTGATCGTCTGGGAATCAAACCGCTGTACTACACACAACTGACCGGCGCTTTCCGCTTTGCGTCCGAGATCAAAGCCCTTCTCGCCGCCCCCGAAGTGCCCCGCACGCTCTCGCGCATTGGCCTCCTCAACTATCTGACTTACGGACATGCCATTGCGCCCGATACTATGTTCGAGGGGATTTTTAAGCTCCTTCCCGGACATCACCTGACCTACCATCAGGGGACAATTCGCGTCGCTCCCTACTGGACAGTGCCTTCGTCGGGACAGCCCCGAATCGAGTCGATTCAGGATGCCATCCAACAGAGCCGCGCTCTTGTTGAAGATGCCGTTCGCTTGCACATGGTGGCTGATGTTCCGGTCGGGGCGTTTTTGAGTGGCGGTATTGATTCGGCAACTTTGGTCGGCCTGATGACCCGGCTGACCGGCAAGGTAAAGACCTTCTCGCTGGGGTTTGAAGACGATCAGCGCAACGAACTTTCGGCTGCACGCCGTCTGGCGCGGCATTTTGGAACCGATCATTACGAGGCGAATGTATCGTTTGCGGAACTGCCCCCCCTGCTAGAAAAACTCGTTTATCATTTCGATGAACCGTTTGGGGATGCCTCCTGTTTCCCGACCTATCTCGTGTCGCGGTTGGCGCAGAAGCATGTCAAAGTGGTGCTAACGGGTGATGGTGGAGATGAGCTTTTTGGCGGTTATGTGCGCTACCGGGCGGAACGGATGTCCCCATGGGTTCAAACGGTTCCGGGTGCCGTTCGCAAACTGGCGCTCTCAACCCTCAGCACGCTCGCACCGCGCCAGCATCGCTTGAAGCGCATTTTGCGAATCACCCTCCAGAGCAATCCGGGTTTGCGCTACGCCGGTTGGTCAGAGGTCTTTAGCCGTGACCTGTTTCTGCAACTTGTATCGCCAGCCTTCCAGATGGCGAATTATGATGTCTATGCCCCATATGAAACGCTCTATCGAACCTCATCAGCATTAGACATCACCAATCGGGCAATGTATACCGATCTCCAGATGCGCCTTCCGAACCTGTATCTGGAAAAAGTGGATAAAGCGACGATGGCGGCCAGCTTGGAAGCACGAGTTCCCCTGCTGGATTACCGACTGGTCGAACTGGCTCAACGTATACCTTCCACCTTCAAGGTGTCGCACCGTGAAACGAAGATTCTTTTCCGTCAGGCCGTCGCCGATTTGTTGCCCCCCGATATTTTGAATCTGCCTAAACACGGATTTTCCGTGCCGACACGCCTGTGGTTTCAGGGGCAACTCAAGGATTTTGTCCGGGATGTCCTTACCAGCCGTTCCGCACGGGAGCGCGGCATTTTCGATACGTCGGTTGTGGAAAGCGTTTTAGACTCGCATGTGGATAACCGGGGGCTGTACGAAACCCATCTGTGGCTGCTGCTGAATTTTGAGCTATGGGCGCAACGCTACCTCGATCCGGCTTTCGTAGAACCCGAAATTGCAGCCTCGGTTGTGCCAAAGGTGACGGTGGGCTAAATGCACGTTCTGGTCATCCTTCGCCTCGGCAAGGCCAAATCACGCGATAAACTGACCCCTCTGCTGCAAGTGGCGGATGTTGATCGGGTTACGGTGATTCGGCATGCGCCCGTCCCGATCAACTCTCCCAAGCTGATTCAGGCTATTCATGAGGTGGGGCTGAATGATGAAGGGCCACCCCGTTCACGCTGGTCATCCATTCGCAATCTGCTTAGTTGTTTTGTCAACGGTTGGCGATTGGGCAGACGTGACCGCGCCGATGTTTTCGCCGCTTTCAACTTGTTCCCGTATGGCGTGATTGTATGGGGCGTGGCGCATCTCCTGCGGCGGCCTGTCGTGTTATCCCTGATTGGAACCGATTTTGATGTGCGGCTGAAGATGCCTATCCTCGGAAGTGTTTTGCGCCGCGTTCTGAAATCCAGTGACGCGGTGGCAGTGTTCAGCAGTGAAGCGCGTCAGCAGTTGATAAACGCCGGAATACAAGCGCAGCGCACCTTTGTGCTTCCCAACACCGTCGCAACGGATCGGTTCTATCCCGATGAGCGCATCGAGCGCGATATTGATTTTCTGTATGTGGGGAATCTCCACGATTTCAAGCGGGTTGATCTGGTTCTGAAAGCCTTTCAGATTGTTCATCTTTCCCGACCGGACAGCCAGTGCTGCATTCTGGGCGACGGGTCGCAGCGCCAATCGCTGGAACATCTGGCCGGCGAACTGGGTATTGCGCAGGCTGTGCGTTTCGAGGGCTGGGCGGATAATATTCCTGAATGGATGCGACGATCCCGGATTCTGTTGCTTTTGAGCGAACATGAAGGATTGCCAGCCGTCATCCTAGAGGCGTTGTGTACGGGCGTTCCGGTCATCGCTACCCGCGTGGGCGCGGTTGCTTCCATTGTGCAGGACAGCCAGAACGGATACCTGCTGCCTGTTCAGCCGGATGCTTCGCAGGTGGCTGCAAAAGCACTCGACCTTCTGACCGATGCACAGCGGTATCAGAAAATGCGCGAGCAGGCGCTGGCGACGCGCACGATTCACGGTTATGAACAGGCCACCCGCGCATGGCAGGAAATCTTGAAATCCCTTCCCCCACGCCCGACATAAGGCTATCCCTTTCTCTAGCAACAGGCGGCTGCCCGTTGCCTATCGCCCGATTCATCCGGCGCTCACCTACGGTATGCTATACTAATTCGGGTTGCTTTTCGAGCATTTTTGCTCATGAAGTGGAGTGTCCTGTGGTTACGACGGATATTCAGGATTTATTAGTACGGGCGATTGCCCTGTTGATTGGCATGACCATTCACGAGTTCGCCCACGTCTACGTGGCCTACCGCATGGGCGACAATACGGCTGCCAGTCAGGGGCGGCTGACGCTCAACCCGCTGGTGCATATCAATCCTATCGGGTTTTTGATGGGCGTGTTGATTGGGTTCGGCATTCTGGGATCGGCGCCCATTAATCCGAGCCGGATGCGCAATCCCCGCTGGGGCTATCTGGCGGCGGTGGCGGCGGGGCCGTTCTCGAATTTGATTGTGGCGGTTGTGTTCGCCATTCCCTTGCGCCTCGTGCCATCGCTGGTGTTTGAGGGTGGTTTGCTGGGTAATATTCTGTTTGGCGTGGTGTATTTGAACGTGATTCTGGCGGTGTTTAACATCATCCCGCTGGCGCCGCTGGATGGCTGGAGCATCGCGTATGCGCTGCTGCCCCCGGAGCAGGCGCGTTGGTGGCAACGCTACCAGCAGATTAGCATGTACGTTTTTTTCGGCATGATTATGCTCAGTTTCGTTGCGCCGCAGCTCAGCGTGCTGGACAAGCTGATTAGCCAACCGTCCCTGACGATTGTCCGGTTTCTCGTTCTGGGCGGGTAAGGGCGGGAAACGTGACAGCAGTCTACCGGCTGCGGCAGGGTGCGCGGGCGCTCTTGGCATTTTCCCGCCCGGTTGATCTTGAACTGGCGCGGGAGCATTTGTCCCCCGCCCTGTTCGCGCTGTTCGGGCGTTTGCAGCGCAGCGAGCAGGCGCACAGTTTGAATGTGCTGCGGAGCGTGCTGGCGCAGGGCGACACGCCGCCGGAATTGGCGGTGGCGGCGCTGCTGCATGATTGCGGTAAAGTGCGCTGGCGGCTGCGAATCTGGCAAAAGACGCTGGCGGTGCTGGTACGCAAAGGCGCACCCGCCCTGTTCCAGCGTTGGAGCAGGGGGGACGCCCGGAATTTCTGGGTGCGCCCGTTTGTGGTGTCGGAACAGCATCCGGCGTGGAGTGGCGAACTGCTGGCGGCGGCGGGTGCGCCGGAGGCCGTCGTCTGGTTGGGGGCGCATCATGCCGACCCGTTGGAAGGTTGGTACGATCATCCTTATGCAGAACTTCTAGGGCGGTTGCAAGCCGCCGATAACGCGAATTAGACAGGGGAAGGTGTAATCCTATGGCGACAGTCAGCGTGAGCATCTTGGGCATGGGGCGGGTGGGCGCGTCGGTCGCTCTGGCGCTGCGCCGGTACAGTGCGCGTAAAGACGCCCAACATACGTTTGCAGTCACCTGCGCCGATATCAGACCGGGCATTCGTGAGGATGCGGCTAAGGTGGGCATTGATAAGGTAGAGCGCGATCTGTTTGATGCAGTGCGCGGGCGCGATGTGGTTGTGATGGCGTTGCCCTATGCCGATGTGCAGACCGCCTATAAGGAAATCGGGGCGCAACTTCGTTCGGGGGCGGTGCTGCTGGATTATTCGCCCCTGAAGATGCCCTCGTTGGAATGGGCGAAAAAGCATTTGACTGGCGGGGCGCATCTGGTGGGGATCGCGCCGATCCTGAACCCGGCTTATCTGTTCGATGAACTGGACGATACGCTCCATGCGCACGCCGACCTGTTCGACAAAGGCAATATGCTGCTCATGCCCGGTGCGTCGGTTGCCAGAGAAGCCGTCGAGTTGGCTTCGGATTTCTGTTCGCTGCTAGGCGCGTCGCCGCATTTTTTCGACCCTGCCGAGTATGATAGTCTGGTGGCGGTGACTGAAGGGCTGCCAGCGGCGCTAGGTGTGGCGGTGTTCCACATGCTGATGGGCAGTGCAGGTTGGGCAGATACCCAGCGAGTCACGAATCCTTCCTTCGGACGGCTGACGCACCATTTGTATGACACGCATCCCGACGATCTGCGCGATTTGTTCCTGAACAACCGCGACGCGCTGGCACGTAAGCTGGATGAAACCATCACCCATTTGCAAGACCTCCGCAATGCGCTGATCCGTGATGACCGCGCCGCTATCGAAGCCATGCTCATCAGTGCCAGCGAAGAATATAGCGGGTGGGTGAACCGACGCCACAGCGCCCGTTGGGATGAGGCCGAGAGCAACTCGTCGCAAACGCCCTCGATGGGTGGGATGGTGATGGGCGGTTTGATGGGCGGGTTCCTGTCCAAGCGGTTTGGTGGTAAGGACAAGGACACGAAAAGTTAAGCGGTTCTCTGCCAGATATCGCCTGCGAAATGCCCGCCCTGTGCGGGCATTTTTGTTTGAACTGGTCTTGACAATCCTTTTCCGGGCTGTATACTCAGAATTGATTAGTCAATATTGACTATTCGGAATTGGACGGGATATGGAACGCGAACTATTGCTGCTGGGGTTACTGCGGCAAACCGATATGCACGGCTACCAGCTTCATGAGTTCATCCACCGCAATATGGCTTCCTGCGTGGATTTGAAGAAGGCCACCGCTTACTACCTGCTGGACAAAATGACCGAGTCCGGGTGGCTCATTCCTACCGAGGAGCAGGAGGGTGGGCGTCCGCCGCGCCGCGTCTATCAACTGACGGAGGCTGGCGAGTCCGCTTATCAGGCGATGCTGCGCGAGAATTTGTCCACGCACTACGAGGCACGCTTCACGGGCGACATCGGGTTTGCCTTTCTGGACAGCCTGCCCGCAGAGGAGGCTGTGAACCTGCTTTCCCACCGCCGCACCGCCCTGCAAGCCGAATTGGACGCCGCGCAAACTGTCCCCCCGCATGTTGGAACATCTCAACTGGTGATTGAACATCTTGTCCGCCATCTGCGTACCGAACTGGATTGGCTGGATGAAGTGATCCGTCGTATTGAACCGCGTTCTGAACAGGAGAACACTTGATGACCCGTAATATGCTCAAATGGATGATGGTAATTGTGACGGCTCTGGCGCTGCTGCTGACGGTGAGTCTGGTTGCCGCGCAGGAAGCCACCCCCGAAGCGACGCCGGTTGCCGAAACCGCAACAGCAGCACCGGCTGCCGAAACCGCGCCCGCCGCCGCGCCTCCCAGCAGCGGGATGCTGGTCGGTTTGCGCCACCTGCACTCGGCGGTGCGCTGGATTGTGGTGCTGCTCGCGCTGGCGGCGCTGGTCAAGATCGGGCTGGTGTTCTTTCAGGGCGGCGCGTATGACAAACTGGCGCAGCGGCTGATGATCGGCTTTAGCGTGGCGTTTACCGTTCAGTGGTTGCTCGGCATCGTGTTCTTTATCGTCTATGCCGGTGTGGTGAGTTTTGGCACTCTCGGACATGTCTGGGGGCATTTGACTGTGATGACCATAGGCGTCGCGCTGTCGCACATGTCCCCGCGCTGGAAGAAGGCCGATGACCGCACCCGCGCCCGTGCCAGCCTCATGATTATCGTGGCGGTGTTGGTACTGGTGGTCATTGGTGTGGCGCTGCTCCCTCAGGGCTGGCGCATGTTCCCTCTCTAGGCATAACCTAAAGGACTGATTGAAATGACTGATGCACAAGCGGCGACTGCTGCTGCGAATGAGAAACTGGATTTCAAGCGTATTTTGCCGATTTTCGTCATCATTCTGGTTGACCTGCTCGGCTTGACGATCATTATTCCGCTGATGCCCATCTATGCGGCCTCGTTCGGCGCTGACCCGCTGATGATCGGGTTGCTAGGGACGGCTTATCCGCTGATGCAGTTCATCGGCGCGCCGCTTCTGGGTGGCCTGTCGGATCGGTACGGACGCAAGCCTGTCTTGATTATCAGCCAGATCGGGACGTTCATCGGCTTCATCGTACTCGGCTTTGCCAATGCGCTGTGGCTGATCTTCCTTGCCCGTGTCATTGACGGACTTTCCGGGGCGAATATCGCGGCGGCGCAGGCTGCCCTGACGGATAGCACCACCGAAAAGACCCGCGCACAGGGGTTGGGGCTGCTGGGTGCGGCGTTTGGTCTGGGCTTCATCATCGGCCCGATTATCGCTTTCATCGCGCTAGGAATCAGCAAGAATGATTATCATGTGCCCGCGTATGTCGCGGCGGGTTTCTCGCTGATCTCTATCGTGCTGACGACCTTCTGGTTCAAGGAAACCCTGCCGCCCGGAAAGCGCGGCAAGCACAGCAACGAGCGCAAGCGCGGGGTGTGGGCGAACATCGGTTATGCGCTGCGGCAACCGCTGGTCGGAATCCTGCTGATCCTCATGTTCTTCCAGCAGTTGATTTTCGGCGGGTTCGAGAATCTGATCTCGCTGTTCACGTTGAGCCGATTGGGGATCAATGCGTCTGGCAACGCCGTGATTTTCGTCTTTGTGGGCATCGTGCTTGTGATGGTACAGGGCAAATACATCGGCCCATGGAGCCGCAAATACGGGGAGCGCAAGCTGATCTACGCGGGGCTGCTGCTGCTGTCCGCTGGCCTGACTTTGACGGCACTCACGCCCGCGCAGGCGGTTCCCTGGTACTCCCGCGCCGATTTGACGACCGAACTCACGCAGAACAAAACGCCTAGCGCGACAGAAGCGGCGGTTGGCAGTGAACTTGCGGTCGAGATTCCCCAAGATGGGAACACCGGTTGGTTGGGGCTGGTATGGATTATGGTGGCGATGGTGCCGGCTTCCATCGGCGGCGCGATTCTTTCGCCCAGCATCAATAGCCTGGTGACGAAGCGGGTGGGGGCGAATGATGTGGGCGGCACGCTGGGCGTGAGCGCCGCGCTGGTCAGCGCCGCCAATGCGATCACACCGATTACAGGCGGTGCGCTGTTCCGGCTTCTGGGGGCCAGCGCCCCGTTCTTGATGGGCGGCGTGCTGCTGGTGGTGTTGTGGTTCATCGCCCGTTCGCGCATTACGGATGTGCCCCGCGCCGCTGCCTAACAGCGGTCTGGAAGATACTCGTACAGGGGGCATCAGCGCCCCCTGTTTTATTACACGCCTTATTTCAAAATGAACCCTTTGAAAGACGAATGCGTAAGGTGGATATGTTTCATGCTAAACGCCTATTCGACTCCTCGATTTCCTCTGTGTTGATGACCGCTTGAGTGCGTTTGCTGTTCAAATGCTGTGTGTTTTGTGAGCAGTTGGCATTGAACTGCCCTGTGACACCCGCGAACGGGCTTTGCAAGAAGTGGATGCGGGGCGTGCTGCTACGGGGCGACGGAAAGGTCGCGACCGTCGGTTGCTGCTATAATGGGGTACAGGCGCATTGGCGTGGTGCTTCACGCACCGGGATGTTCACCGCATACCGGCGGATTGCAGCGAAGGGCATCGCGCTTCCGAACGGGTGTCGGAAAAATTAGGCTTCATACTAGAGGGCGTTTGGCGGGAAAACTGTTATGAGCATGGGCGGTTTGTCCACAGCAAGCAGTACGGGGTGTTGCGGCATGAATACCAGAACTGACCTTCTTCAGATTTAGCGTTAGGGCAAAGAAAATGACACTTTCTTTTGAAAATCTCAGTGATGCTTATTTGGTCGAACGGCTGCGGCAGGATGATCTGGAGGCGCTCGGCGGCCTATTTGATCGTTACTACACACAGGTATACCGGGTGGCGGTTGCCATCACGCAGGACTCGCAGGTGGCCGACGACATTGCGCAGGAGACATTCTTGCGGATACATCGCTATGCGGCTCGCATTGACACTGCTCTGCCGCTGATGCCATGGTTATACCGTGTGACGGTCAATTTGAGTTATACATGGGTCACGCGGCAGAAAAAGAGACGGGTTTCGCTGGAAGATATTGTAGACCGTTTAATGAGTCCGGCGTGGCTGGCGCCTGAACATCTGGTGGAACACACGGAGATGCAGCGCCGCGTGCGGGATGCCATCCGTGATCTTCCGTTTAACCAGCGGGTCGTGGTGGTGCTGCATTACCTGAACGGGCAAAATCTGGATGAAATCGCGCATATTCTGGAATGCCCGGTAGGAACGGTGAAAAGCCGCCTGCACTACGCCCGCGAAACACTGCGTCAGCGGTTGGATAAGACGACGTGGACAGGAGAACTGGCACATGAAATGGCGCGATAGCTCCTTCGATGATCTGATTTGCGCGTCTCTAGTGGCTGGCACGCCTAACCCCTCGGTGGCCGATTGCCGCCGCGCTCGTGCCCGTCTGCTGGCGGCGTCTGACGCACAGGGACGGACGGCGTGGTGGCGGAATCTGGCGCGGGCGCTGCGCGCCGAATGGGCGGAATTGCTGCGCGTGAATCCTGCGGAAGCACGCTATGAACGCGCCCGCTTGAACCGTTCCTATCTGTGCCATGTGCAGGCTTATGAGCGCCGAATGATGCTGTTCGCGTTGGAACCGCTGCGCTTTACAATGTTTAGTGTGATTTGGTAGACCTTGTTCAAACCTTTATTCTAACTTCACGCTTCATCGCTTTCGTTAAAGCGAAATGAGGTTATAATTTTATTAAGTTCAAATCAGAAAGGAGTGGCTGCTTACCCATCAGGGTATGCACCATGTGTATTTGCCTATGCCATCTTTACCACGAATCCTCACCGTAGACCCTACGTGGGCGGTTGCGCGGATTGTGCGCGGCACGCTGGATTTGATGGATCGCCCCGCCATTCAGTTAGATGTTCCTAACGGTGCTGAAGCGTTAGAGGAACTCAAGCGGGGCGGTGTGCGGTTGGTTGTGACGGCCTGGAACCTTGCCAGCGATATGCAGGGGTTGGAACTGGCGCTGCGCGTGAAGCAGGCTTCTGCGGATACGCAGGTGGTGGTGGTGGGTGCGCCAGAAGACCCCGAATCGTTGGATGAGGAAACAACGGCGGAGTCCCCTTTCATCTACGTCCATCGTCCGCTGGATGGGCAGCTATTTGTGCGGGTGATGCGTGCCGGTTTGAAGGGCGAGAGCGTCTTTGAGGCGGTGAAGCCCCCGGCCAGCGATGCGCCGACGGTTTTGGATTACGGCCCCATTCCACCTTTGGATGTGGGCGCGGCGCGGAACGTCATTAAGCGGATGTTGATGGATGTGGGCGCGATGGCGCTGATCCTGATTACACGCAGCGGTGATGTGCTGCTGGAGGATGGCGCTCCCGGCTATCTGAACCGCGACAAGCTCACCGGCGCGATTATGCCGATGGTGACTGCGAACGTAGAAATGTCTGGATTGATCGGCGGTCAACCGCAGGCGATTCAGTTCTATGATGGTGATGACAAAGATGTGTTCGTGTTTTCGGTGGGCTATCATCATTTCTTGTGCGCCGTGTTCGATGGACAGGCGGGCGGTCGCCAGTTTGGTGTGGTGAACCGTTATGGTCGTCAGGCCGTGACGGATTTGCTGGGACTGCTGGCTGGTCAGGCTTATGTCATCAAGAAGCCGACTGTGGTGGCGATGCGAATGACCTCAGAAATTCCTGTGCGTGGAAAGCGGCGTGGTTCTGGCCTGACCACCACCTCCACCTTCATGACCTTGCAACCGACTGATCTGGAAAAGACACCGCCCTCGCCTTCGTTTGCGGCCACCTCTACTGCTCCGGTGGCGCTGCGCCCGGAAGCACCGGCAGCCGAGTCCGCGCCAGCCAAGATGGAGCCGATCCAGAATTTAGACATGAGCATTTTCGACCAGTTGGGCAGCCTCGATTCGGCTGCTGCTGATGATTTGTTCGACATGGACAATCTGGCTGGTATGCTGGGCAACGCCAGCGGGCGTAAAGACGTGACGTTTGAGGAAGCGATGGAATTGGGCGTGCTGCCCAACCTCGATAACGACACCAAGAAGTAACGCGGTATGCCGTTCGATCCGCACAACGGGCCACAAGCCCGTTGTTTTATTTTGAGCGTGGCCTGATTGCCGCTTATAATCGGCAAGTGGGTGTGGCGCTTGTTGAGGACAATCGGTGACTGTGAAGACTCCTTTTGATGCCAGCAAAGACCCCCTGATCGGCCAACAACTGGGCGATTACCGGTTGACAAGCCTGCTTGCCAGCGGCGGCATGGCGCGGATTTATCGCGGGATTGACCACAAACTGCAACGACACGCCGCTGTGAAGGTGCTGCTGGAAGCGCAAACGCAGGATGATTACACGCTGGCGAAGCGTTTTCAGCGGGAAGCGCGGTCGGTGGCGGCGCTGGAACATGACAACATCATCACCATTTACCAGTATGGAGAATACGAAGGCGCGTATTTTCTGGCGATGAAGCTGGTGAAGGGGAAAGACCTCGCACAAGAACTCAAGCGGCTGAAGCGTTCCAGCGGACGGATGGACATTGGGCGTGGGCTGCGGATTCTGGAGCAGGTGGCGTCGGCGCTGGATTATGCACATGTGCGGGGCATTGTTCACCGCGATATTAAGCCCTCCAACATTTTGCTGGATGAAGACGATAAAGCCATTCTTACTGATTTCGGGTTGGTGATGCGCCTTTCGGCGGAAACAACGCTCGGAACGGCTTTTGGCACTCCGCGCTATATCGCGCCGGAGCAGGCGCTGGCTTCTAACAAGGCCGTTCCCCAGAGCGATATATACGCGCTGGCGGTCATCCTGTACGAAGTCCTGACCGGAGAAACGCCCTTCAACGGCGATACGCCGATGCAAATCGCCCTTAGCCACATTGGTGATCCGCCGCCGCCGCCGCGCACAAAGAACCCGGAAATTCCGCAGGCCGTCGAAGATGAAATTTTGCGGGCGCTGGAGAAAGAACCGGAACGCCGGCATGGTAGCGCGGGCGCGTTTATTCGCTCGATCAAAAAGGGTTACGGTGAACAGACCAGCAGCGCCACCCTGCCAGATCGCGGCATGGATATGCCTGTAACGGCGCATCCGGTTTCCGTACCTGCGCCCAAACCGCCGCCCACTGACCACACGCCTGTCACCGCCAAACCTGCATGGGTGCCGAATGCACCGCCTGCTGCGAAATTCACGTTGCCGCTGCACCATCTGCGGGGGCGGCGTGGTCGGATGGCGGCGGCGTTGGGGGCGGTGCTGCTGGTCATGGTGCTGGCGCTGCTGTTGATGGGACGCGGCGGCACGACGGTGACGCTGGTTTATAACGACACCAACTTTGTCATGCGGCATGATGCCAGTTTCGCCCTGAATGTGTTTGCGCTTCAGTTCGTGCGCGGGCAGGATGGTCAGGACAGAGATGATTACGCGGGTGATCGGGTGAAAGGCGACCAGATTCCGGCAGGGGAATGCCTGTGGCTGTACCAACCGGGCAGCGAAGCCGCGAAGCCGGCTGGTTGCGACGAGGTGCAGAGCGCCGAACAGCTTCCCACCGAGAAACGCTTTTTCTGGCGTGCAGAAGATGTGAACGGCGAAAACCATCCTTCTTTTGAAGTGCGCTACAATCGGCAGGTAATCGCCACCTGTGCCACCGTCAGCGCCGGGGCGGGAAATACCGAATGCCGCTTTGCGTGGCCGGTTTCGACGGCAGATATGACCGCCACCGCTGCGCCATGAACTGAGGAGAACGCCTGTATGACAGAGCAGCTTTTGGTCAGCACGGAATGGCTGGCCGCACATCTGAACGACCCGAATTTGCGCGTGATTGATATACGCGGTCATGTGCTGCCCGCCAGCCAACCGCCCCCGCATTACTTCAACCATCATGACGATTATCTGAAAAGCCATATTCCCGGCGCGGTTTTTGTGGATTGGGTGCTAGAAATCACCGACCCCGCTGATCCCCGCCATGCAAAAATCGCCCCGCCCGAACGCTATGCCGAGGCTCTAAACCGTGCTGGCTTGCGCGAAGGGATGCAGGTGGTGACGTATGATGATTCCGGCGGGATGTTCGCGGCGCGGCTGTGGTGGACGCTGAACTACTACGGATTCACTTCGGTGGCGGTGCTGGATGGGGGCTGGAACAAGTGGGTGGCGGAAGGCCGTCCGGTGAATGCCGATGTGTCTGCGGTGGCTTCGGGGACGTTCGTCCCGCGCCCCAACCCGGCGATTTACCGCAATGGCGATCAGGTGAGCGCGGCGCTCGGCACGACTACGCGCTTGCTGGATGTGCGTTCTGCCGACGAGTTCAACGGCAAATCGTCCCGCGCCAAGCGTGCGGGGCATATCCCCGGCGCGGTCAATCAGTCCCGTCATGGCCTGCTGAACTCGGATGGCACGGTGTTCGCGCCGGATAAGCTGCGGACGGCCTTGAGCGCCCTGAATATTGATGCGACTACGCCCGAAACCATTGTGTATTGCAACGCGGGCATTTCCGCCAGCTTTGGCTTCTTGGCGCTGCGGTTGGCTGGCATTACGAATGCTGCCGTGTACGACGGTTCATGGAAAGATTGGGGCAACGACGAGAGCAAGCCGATTGAGTGACGCTTTAGCGCGGCGGGTGGCCTAGAAGGGCGGTCATCGTGGGCAGGGTCATCTGCTGAAACAAGGCGGCCATTTCTTCCGGGGTTTGCGGCGTGCCGGAATCCAGCCACCAGCTAATCAGCGCCAGCATACCGCCCGCAAGGTAGTTCGCCAGCCCGTCTACCGGGACGGACAGCGGGCCAGTGGCGACGGCTTCGATCCGTTCGCGCATGGCGTCTGCCAGATACAGGCGGATGCCGCGCAGGATGGCCGCAGTTCCCTGTTCACTGAGCAGGGTGACACGGTACAAATCGCGGTATTCCAGCGCATGTTGAAAGGGGATCGTTCGCATGGGCATTTCAGGCCGCAGCGGCGATTCTCCTTTTTGGGGCGGTGAGTAGCGTCGGCGCAGGTCATCAAACATCTCGCGCAGGCTGGCGAGCATCAAATCCTCTTTATCCTTAAAGTGCAGATAAAAGGTGGCGCGGCTCAAATCGGCGCGGTCAGTGATGGCTTGCACGGTGACGGATTCATAGCCCTGTTCGAGGATGAGCGCGACAAGCGCATCCCGTAATTGGCGGCGTGTACGTGCAATGCGGCGATCGGGTTGCTTCACAATTAGGACTCCGTTCAGAATTGAACACTCGTCCAGTAGTATACGCCGATTGCGGCGAGATGCGAGACACAACCCCCGGAATCAGGCGTTTGGCTCCGGGGTGGGTGTGGCTGTGCTGCTTGCTGGCACGCCGCCCTGACATTCGCTCAAGTTATCCGCGATGGCGCTCTGCGCTTCGGCGTCGCCACTCGTCTGTGCCAGCTTATCCCCTTGCTGCAAATACGGGACGGCCTCTTGGCAATTGCCCAGCGCCTTGTATGCCCGCCCGATCCACAGGAAATGGCGCGGGTTGGTGGAACCCAACTCAATCGCGGTTTGCAGGGAGGAGACGGCGCCGGGGTAGTCTTCAAGGCTGATTCGTACCCGTCCCAGCAAGCCCTGACAGTTGACGCTTTGCGGGTTGACCTGCACACAGCGACTGAGAAATTCGGCAGCCTGCGAGAAGTTGCCTTGTCCGTTGTAGTAGAAGAATCCCATCTGAAACAGCGCCCGTGAATTGTTCGGGTTGGTTTCCACGATGTCGTTTAACATGCTGATGGCGGTATCTAAGTTCTGCGCGTAATACTCTGCCCACGCCAGTTCCATCGCTAGGTAAGGCAGGTTCGGCGCCAGATTATAGGCTTGCTGGTAGTAGTCTTTAGCCGCGTCCAGATCAAACTCGATTTCCTGCGCGATCAGACCACGCACTCGCAGCGCCTCGAAATTGTTCGGGTCGGTATTCAAAGCCTTTTCGATGGTGCTTTGCGCCAGATCATACTGCTGGCTGTCTTTATAGGCTTCCGCGAGGAAGGCCATTGCGCGGGCATTGTCCGGGCTGATCTCCAGTGCCCGCAGCGCCGACGCGATGGCTTCGCCGTAACGCTCATTCCAGTCCAGCGCCATTGATCGAATCGCCCATGCGTCGGCATTGAACGGGTCGGCGGTGACTGTATCTTCCGCCGCCGCCAGCGCAGGGGTTAGCGAGCCTTCCATCAACAGGCCAAGCGTGCGGCGGTAGTGCGCCTGCACATTGTTCGGGACGGCATCTATGACGGCGTTGTAGCTTTCCAGCGCGGCTTCGATGCGTCCATCGCGCCAATCGGCCTCCGCACGGGCGAGGCGCTCGGCGGGGTCTTGGGTGGGGACGAGTGTGGGCGACATCGCCGTCGCTATTGAATTGCCAGTGCTGCTCCACAGGTTGTAAATGACCTGTTGCACTGGCGGCCCGAAGGTGTCGCGGTTGTTATACACCTGCAAGCCCACAAAGGCGACCAGCGGCGTGAGAATCCACAGCCACAGCCAGCGCAGCGAGATCGGGCTGCGTTTCTGCCCGCGCTGGTAACGCTTGGGAGTTTTTAGATACATCGCCGCATCCTTTTCATCCGCTGCCGATGGGCGTGGGTAAGGGCGTAGGTGTGACTGGCGTGGGTACAGCGCGGTTGGCGTAGGTCGGACAGCTTTCCGTGACCAAGCGTAACCCGTTTTGCGTGGTGGAAAGCACCGGCTCTTTCACCGGAAGCTGTTCGATGCGCTGCAACGATTCTTCAAGGATACTCCACGCGGCATCGCATTCGCCCAGATAGTAGTGCGCCAGCCCGCGCAGGTAGTAACACTCGATTTCTTCCGAGCCGAGCGATACGCAGCGGTCAAAATTCTCAATCGCGCCTTCGTAGTTTCGGCGGCGGAAGTTCACCATACCCAGCTGGCGGTAGCCTTCTTTGTAGTTGGGATCAATCGCCAGTGCGTCATCGCAATAGCCCTGCGCCTGTTGATCCTGCCCGATGCGCGAATACACTTCGCACAGGCGCAGCAGGGCTTTGGCGTTGCGGGGCTGCATGGAAAGCACTTTTTCGTAGGCGGCAACCGCTTCTTCGTAGCGTTCGCTGCTGATGTACTGACCGGCCAGTTCAAAGTAAGGCGTGGTCAGGTTGGGGTTGATGTTCACCGCATCTTCGAGTTCCTGAATGGCTTGGTCGCGCAGGCCGACCCAGATCAATGACACGGCATAGGCGCGGTGGGCTTCGATGCTCATCGGGTCTGCTGTGACGGATTGTTCGCCATAGTCTAACCCCTGCTGGTAACGCCCGATGTCGGTATAGGCACGCGCCAGCACCGCCAGCAGCGGCGCAAAACCGAGATCCAGTTCGAGTCCGCGCAGCGCAACCGGGATGGCGGATTCCGAGTCGTCCAGCCAGACCAGCGCCTTCGCTTTCAGCGCGAAGGCGCGCACATCATTCGGTGCCACTTCCATCGCATGATCGCCGAGTTGGGAGGCTTGTTCGGCGTCGCTCACGGAGCGCCCGGCGTTTACATCGGCAGAGCGATCTAGTTCGATCAGCATGCGCCCGTATTCGTAGAGGTAATTGATGTTGTCGGGTTGCTGGCTGACTGCTTGTTGATAGTTGACCGCCGCGCCTTCCAGGTCGCCCTGCAAGAACTGGTTGTAGCCGGCTTCGGCGAAGGTGCTGGCGAACGGGGTGGCGGTGGGAGCCATGCCCATCGCGTCCAGCGCCATGAGTTGCAGGCTGTTGAACTGAGAATAGACAAAGACGAGGAAGCCGCCCAGAAAGAGGCCGTAGAAAAACAAGAATCGGCCTGTACTGCGCCGCCGGCGGCGCGTGCTGAAGAAGGGCTGCGAGTAATCCCGCTTAATCTGCATGGACGCGAGTTCCTTACACCACAAACGGCTTGAACGATAACGGAAGGGTTGACCGGAGTCAAGTTTTGAGTGATGTTCTCAAGGGCGCGTCGTGCCAGCGATGGCCTCTGGCGGCGCAAAGTTGACCACTGTGAAGGGGATCGCTTCGCTGGTTTGTTCGCTCCCGTCCGCGAGGGTGGCGGTGGCGACCAGCGTATGTTCGCCTAGCGCCAGCGTCCACCACACCACCCACGGGGCGGCGGATGCTTCGCCTAGCGATTCCCCGTCCAGTTCGTAGCGGACGAGCGTGGTGTCGGGCGGGGCGGCCACCGTGAAGCGCAGGCGTTGGGTGCTGATGGGCGTCATCGGGCTGATCTGGAAGATGGTGTACGGGTCAGGTTCCAGCAGGCGCAGCCCTTCGGCGCTGTCGGTTTGCACGATGGGGGCGGCGGTGGGCGGTGGGCGGACTCCGTGCAGCAGTCCCCAGTCTCGCGCTTCCTGCGGCAGCACCAGATACACCTGCGACTGACGGCGTTCCGGCGGCGTGTGGTCATCAGCGAGGTAGCCGGTGTCGCGGTCAATCACAAACGTCTGGTAGAAGCTGTCTGGTTGGGTGGGTTCGGTGCCTTCGATGAACCATTCGCTGCGCGTGAGGGGGCAGGCGGGCGTGGGGAGCAGGCCGCTGGTGGCGCACACATCCCGGCGCACGAGGCCGGCGGGCGGCGTGAACGGGAGTTCCGGCTGACCGACGAGGACGGCACGCAGGAAGGTGTTCCACAGCGGGGCAGCACCGCTGACGCCCGTTACATCCACCATCGGGTGATTATCGGCATTGCCCACCCACACGCCAACGACCAGATTGGGGGTGTAGCCCACGATCCAGTTGTCGCGGAAATCGGTGGTGGTGCCGGTTTTGGCGGCGGCAGGTCGCCCGATGTTAAGGGCGCTGTGTTCGCCAAAGCCGGGAATGCGGGCGTTGTCGTCGCTCAGGATGTGGGTGATGAGGTAGGCGACCCGTTCATCAATCACGCGGGTGGTTTGTGGGGCGGGTTGCCACTGGTAGAACACCTTCCCGCTGTGGTCGGTGACGTTGAGCAGGAAAACAGGTTCGATGCGGTTGCCGCCGTTGGCGAAAATGCTGTAGGCGCTGGTCAGGTCAAGCAGGCGCACTTCGCCGCCGCCGAGCGTGATGGCGAGGTCAACCCGTGAGTTTTGGGCGAGGGTTTCCACGCCCGCGTTGTTCAGCAGGGCGATCAATTTCTGAATGCCGACGTGTTCGAGCGTGACCACCGCCGGAATATTGAAGGACGAGGCCAGCGCCTCCCGTGCCAATACTGGCCCGTGTTCGACCAGCCCGAAGTTAGCGGGGGTGTAGCTTTCCAGCTTGCGGGTGACGAACGGCGTTTCCACATCCAGAATCATCGTAGCGGGAGTCCATGCGTCCGGCTGTGTGGGGTCAAAGGCGGCGGCATAGGTGAAGGGCTTCAGGGCGCTCCCCGGCTGGCGCGAGGCGAGGGCGGCGTTCACCGCGCCATCAATCGCCTCGTCGAAGTAGTCCGGGCTGCCGAGCAGCGTGAGTACTTGCCCGGTGTACGGGTCGAGCGCCACGAGCGCGGCGTTATGTGCTTCGGCAGGCACGCGCCCCGGCGTGTGGTTCAGCCGTTCAAGCTGCTGGTTGGCGAGTAATTCAGCTTTTTGCTGCCAGTTCAAATCCACTGTGGTCGTCACTTCCAGCCCGCCCGCATAGAGCTGTTCGGGGAACTGCCGTTCCAACTGTTTGATGACCGCCATGACGAAATGCGGCGCTTGAATCGGGAAGGGGCTGGCGGCGAACTGGAGTTCATCCCCTTTGGCGGCGGCGGATTGTTCAGCGGTAATGTATTTTTGTGCTTCCATCAGTCCCAGCACGATGTCGCGGCGGTCTTCGGCGGCTTTGCGGTTGGTGAGGGGGTCATAGATGGCGGGCGCTTGAATCAGCCCCGACAGCAGCGCACATTCTGCCAGCGAGAGTTCGCGGGCGGATTTGCCGAAATAAGCACGCGCCGCGCCTTCGATGCCATAAGCCAGATTACCAAAATAGCTCTGGTTCAGGTACAGGGCGAGGATGTCGGCTTTGCTGTAGGCGCTTTGCAACCGCAGCGCGAGAATGCTTTCGCGCAGTTTGCGGCGCAGGGTACGTTCGGCGCGTTGCTGCGGATCCATCAGCAAGTTACGGGCGACCTGCTGCGTGATGGTGCTGCCGCCGGCCAGCACTTCGCCGCCGCGCACATTAATCCACAGCGCACGGGCGATGCCGGTAATGTCCACGCCGGGGTGGTTGTAGAAGTTCGCGTCTTCGGTGGCGATGATGGCGTTCTGGCAGTCCATCGGAATTTCGTCTAACGGAAGTGCGTTGTTGCGCCCGCCTTCCGTCGGCAGGATTTCGTACAAAATCGTGCCGTTTCGGTCGTAGATGCGGGTAGAAGGTAGTGCCAGCCCCGCCTGCAAGCGGTCAATCGAGGGTAAGTCGTTGAACAGCCATGCGTACACGGCGGTGGCGAGAATGGCGAACAGCGCCGCGCCGCTGGCAAGCCACTGGCGGCGGGTGCGGGGGCGCAAACGGGTGAGCAGTCGGCGAGGTGAAGTGTTCATATCCCGTATTGTAGGGGAAGGGCGTAGGCTGCGCGAGACGATTGGCCTTCGTTTATCCGGCGCTTAGGAGATGCTCAGAGACTTCAGCATAGCTTCAGAATGGTTTCAGATGCTGTTTAGATGCCGACCTTATGGTATACAACATGGTGAGCAAGTCTCATCGGAACCGAAGTGAATTGGGAGGAACATCGTACTATGTCTCGTAAAAACCTCGTTCGTGCTGCGCTGCTGGCCGTTCTGGCTGTGACGGCGTTGTTCTCCGCATTGGGATTTACTGCCGCGCAGGAGCAGACCCCGCCGCAATCGTATCTGGGCGTGGGACTCGTTCCGGCGGATAAGGGCGTGGAAGTGCAGCAGGTTGCGCCGGATAGCCCCGCCGCCGCCGCTGGTTTGCAGGTTGGCGACCTGATTTTGCAGATTGACGGCAAAGATGTGACCGCCGACAGCATCCGTGATGTGATGAGTGGGTATGCAGTGGGCGATACACTGGCGCTGAGTGTGGAACGCAGCGGCGAAACGCTCGATTTGAGCGCGACACTGGCAGAACGCCCCGCCGACATGGACTCCGCGCCGAACTTCCAGCGCACCGAGCGCCCGATGCTAGGCGTGCGCCTTGAGGACTCGGACAAAGGCGTGACGGTGGCGGAAGTCGTGGCTGGTTCGCCTGCGGAAGTGGCAGGCTTTACGGTGGGCGACATCATCACCAAGATTGGTGATACCGAAGTCAAGACGGCGGAAGAAGCGATCAACGTGGTACGCGCCCTGAAGGTGGGCGATGAAGTGACCGTCACCGTGCAGCGTGACGGCGCGGATGTGACCCTGACCGCGACTCTGGCGGGTAGTATGAGCATTCAGGGTTCGATGGGCAATATCCCGATGGATCAGATGCCCTTCTTCTCGATGATCGGCGGGAATGGCTATCTGGGCGTGGAATTTGTCACGCTGGACGAAACCGCTGCGAAAGAACATAACGTGACGCAGACCGACGGCGCACTGGTGCAGGCTGTGACGACGGGTTCGCCCGCCGAAACCGCTGGCCTGAAGGCCGGGGATGTCATCACCGCCGTGAACAACGAGCCGGTGGATGCCGAACACACCCTGAGCGATCGTCTGGTTGCCTATGAACCGGCGGACGTGATTACGCTGACCGTGCTGCGCGGCGGCGAAACCCTCTCGCTGGAAGCCACACTGGGCGAACCGCAGGCCGGTTTAGGTGGAATGGGATCGGGGATGGGCGGTATGTTCCCGTTCTTCCATCACGGGCAGGGCGGGCAAGAATTTAACTTCCAGATGCCCGCGCCCGATCAGCCGGCTGTTCCGGCTGGCCCCAGCGCCTAACAACATGCCCGTCTAAACGGGCGGCCTGAACCTGTCTATCAACACCCCCGTCGGCCATTCCGGCGGGGGTGTTTGTTTGAGGTTAGCGTATGTAAGTGACGCTGATGAGGTTGCTGAACGGGGTGCAGCGTTCTTTGCTGGCGTTGTTCCAGGGTTCGCTGAAGCAGATGAAATCCGCGCCGACCAGACTGATCGTGCGCCCGCTGGCGTTTTCGGGCAGCGTCCACGAGCGTTCGCCTGCGATCAGGGGTTCGGCAAACTGAATAGTGATGCTGCTTTTGTCTGCCCGCGCTTGATCGAGTAGCGTGCGGAAGGTGGCGATTTCTTCCTGCGCGGTGGTTGGGCGTGGTGCAAAGACCATCCCCGCAGCGGCGACCAGCAGCAGAACAGCGGCGAACAGAATCAACATCGAACGATTGAACATTGCAATCTCCAACGGGCGACTAGGTGGCGCATTTACCGGATACGCCGATTGTATGCAAGCAGCGGGGATGCGTCTATGACGATCTTGAGGGGATGACGCGCCGGGGGACAAAAAACAACACACCCCGGCTTTGATCCAGTCCGGTTGGCAGTTTTTATGGGTTGCCCGCCTGCTACGTGGTCAAAGCGGCGGGCAGGGGCGGCGGATTCGGCTTAGACCTGCACCGTAATCATGACCAGATCGGGCGCAGTTTGTTCCGTCCATTCCTCAGTGGCACGCGGATACATGGATTTCAGACCCAGATATACGCTTTCGCTGTTGGTCGAAACATCGGCCTGTCCGTGCATTTCCTGACCATGCAGGCAGACAGTGACGGGTGCGCCGCCTTCCAGATTCTTCCACCACGTCCTGCTTTTCTGGGTGAACAGCATGAGCGTATCGCCGGTTCGCTGATATTCAACCGGTGTGGTGTAGATTTTGCCGGACTTGCGACCGGTAAAGGTGATGAGCATGATCCTGCCGCTTGCCACCACATGCAGAGGGGACTGGAGCAGGGGTTTCATGGCGATGTTTGCCATGTGGTTGAGTAATTGATGCATAAGGTTATAGCCTCCTTGAATTACATTATGCGTGAAAGTGGATGTATTCAGGCAGTCGCAAATGGCATGACCAGTGGATGATGTTCTTCCTATTGGAGTACAATCAGGCTAAGAGTTGCAGATTCGCATAGGAGAACGCACATGAAATATACGATGCTGGGTCGCACGGGGCTATCGGTCAGCCGTTTGTGCTTGGGGACGATGAACTTTGGCCCGCAGACCACCGAACCGGACAGCTTTGCCATTATGGATCGGGCGCTGGAACTGGGAATTAACTTTTTTGATACCGCGAATGTGTACGGGTGGAAAAAAGGCGAAGGCGTCACCGAACAGATCATCGGACGCTGGTTCGCACAGGGCGGCGGACGGCGTGAAAAGACCGTGATCGCCACCAAAGTGTATGGCGGCATGGGCGATTGGCCGAACGAGAGCAAACTGTCGGCGCTGCACATCAAGCGGGCGTGCGAAGCCAGTCTGAAGCGGATGCAGACCGATTACATTGATATGTATCAGATGCACCATATTGACCGTGCGACGCCGTGGGAAGAAATCTGGCAGGCGATGGAACAACTGGTGCGCGAAGGCAAGGTGCTGTACGTGGGCAGCAGCAACTTCGCGGGCTGGCATATCGCTCAGGCCAATGAAATCGCTGCGAAGCGGAATTTCATGGGGTTGGTGAGCGAACAAAGCCTATACAATCTGGCGGCGCGCACGGTGGAACTGGAAGTGATTCCCGCCTGTAAAGCGTATGGGCTGGGGGTGATACCGTGGTCACCGCTGGCGGGCGGCATCCTCGGCGGCATTGACGCGAACGGGCGGCGGCGCAACGAGAACCGTTCCAAAGACTTGATCGAGAAGCAGCGCCCGCAACTGGAAGCCTATCAAGCCTTCTGCGCCGACATCAACGAGCAACCGGCGGATGTGGCGCTGGCGTGGTTGCTGGCGAATCCGGTCGTGACCGCGCCGATCATCGGCCCGCGCACGATGGAACAGTTAGACGGCAGTCTGCGCGCTCTGGAGATCGAACTGAACGAGGAACAAATGAAGCGGTTGGACACGATTTGGCCCGGCCCCGGTGGAGCAGCCCCCGAAGCCTATGCGTGGTAGCCGTAGTCGTGCGTGAGTAAAGCAGCGCGTCCCCTTCTTCTCCGCGAAGAAGGGGACGTGTTTTTTAGGCAGGTATCACGATACAGAATCTGCTTCTTCTTGCCCTCAGCCATGTATGGGGAGGGGTTGGGGAGGGGATTTTTTAGGCGGCTACTTCCAGTCGGTCATCAACTGCACAAGATCGCTGTAAACCGCGTCCGGCGCGGGTTCGGCAGCCGCCGCTTCTTCGGGCGTACTCACGCCGGTGAGTACCAGCGCCGTGCGCATACCGAGGGTGGTCGCGCCATATATGTCGGTGTTCAGGCGGTCGCCGATCATCAGGGTGTTGGCGGCGGGCTGCCCGACATATTGCAGTGCCGCGTGATACATAGGGGCGTGCGGCTTGCCCATTACCAGCGGAATCACGTCGGTGGCGGTGCGTAAGGCGGCTACGATGCTGCCCGCGCCCGGTGCCAGCCCTTCGGGGACGGGATAGGTGGCGTCCTCGTTGCAGGCGATGAAGGCCGCGCCGCCCCGGATGAGCAGCGCCGCCCGTTTGAGCTTGTCGTAGGTCAACTGCGGGTCGAGCGCCACCACGACTGCCGCCACACCCGAATCCGCAATCGTGAAACCAGCTTCGCTTATCAGCACGCGCAGACGGTCGCTGCCGAGAACATGGATAGGTGTTCCTGCCGGATGCTGGGTTTGCAGGTAGCTGGCGGCGGTGGTGGAGGAGGTGATGATTTGCGCTACCTGAATGCCTTCCACGCCCATTTTCGCCAGCTTATCTACATAGTCGCCCGGTGTTTTGGTGGCGTTGTTGGTGGCAAGCGCGATGGGGATGCCGCGTGAGCGCAGCAGCGCGAAGAACTCGGTGACGCCGGGTAGGGTTTCGTCACCGCGCCACAGCACGCCGTCCATGTCGGTGACGACGGCGCGAATTGTGCTGAAGTTGAGCATGGGCAATCCTTATTCCTTGTCAATAAGTGGTGCGCTATTCTTCGCGCATCACATCAAAATCGGGCATCAGGCGGCAGATGCTTTCGGCTAGTGCCGCGTGTTTCATCCAGACATCGGTCATCTGGCGGTTCAGGCGCTGGTAGCGTTCGTACCAGTAGCTATCGTTGCTGGCATCTTCTGGTCGGATCATATAGGGATGCCCGTTGTGTTCGGTCATTGCATACGTCCAGCCGATTTGTCCATCCATTTTGATGAGCGCATCGTCGAAATTCTCGAAAGCGTCAGCCAGTCCCCGGTCGTGCAGCGGTTCATGGGATTTTGAGCGCAGATCGAGATACTTGTTGATGTGGGCCGTATACTGTTCCCAATCAATTTTGCCCTGATTAACTTGCTCGCTCAAAAGCTCGATGTAGTGACCATTGATGAACAACCACAGCCGATCCAATATGCGGCGGTCGCTATGCCGCTGAGAGTCGGTTTCTGGCGCGTGGCGAATGAGCGCGGCATAAAGCTGATTCAGCCCTTCGACGTGAATGCCTTCGCCCATATCAATATGCTGGAGGCGGCTGAGACGATCCGGCACATTGGTGCGGGCACGCACCAGCACCGGCAGCACGGTTTTATTCAGGCGGAAGGCTTCGTCCAGTTCGCGGCGGCACCAATCGCTGGCAATCGAATCTTCGGACATGAGAAACAGAAAATAGTGGCAGGCCATTATTTCATGGCGAATCTCCGCCCACCATTCTTCGCCCCCGTGAAGGTTGTCATCGTACCACACATGGTCGAAGGCTTTACGTAGCAGCGCGGCGAGTCGTTCGGTGATGGTTCGATCCACACGACTGTAGCAGAGAAACAAGCGGTTCATGTTCATCCGGTTGGCTGATTCTGGCGGTCATTCTGTCTGTATGATACCGTGAAATGGGCTGTAGGACTCTCAAGTTAGGAAGAACCTATTGGGATAAAAGTCATGGTGCGCAACCGGATGATGAGGAATCGTGGAGAACCCGCCCGGAGTCAATCTGTGCGGTGGATGGCGCTGCTCCTGTTGCTGTTGGGGGCGGCGCTGCGAATTCATGCGTTGGGGACGGCGGGGCGTTTGCATCCTGACGAGGCGTTGTTCGCCACGTTTGCACGCCGCGCTGCGGTGCAGGGGGATTGGCTGCTGTCCGGTGCGCTGGATAAGCCGCCGCTGACGCTGTACGCCGATGCGCTTTCGATGGGCGCGTTCGGGGTGACGGCGCTGCCGGACGGCGTACTGACGCTGGAGGTGTACCGGGGGGAACTGGCGGCGCGGTTGCCCGGTCTGGCGGCCAGTATTTTGCTGCTGCCGCTGGTCTACCATCTGGCGCTGTGCCTGTGGTGCGACCCGCCCACCGCCCTGCTGGCGCTGGCGCTGGTCGTCTGCTCACCGCTGGCGCTGGCGTTCAGTGCCACCGTTTTCACGGATGGCCTGCTGCTCTTGATGCTGGCGGCGGCGCTGGTTGCGGCGCTGCGCGGACAGTGGGGGTGGGCGGGCGTGTGGCTGGCGCTGGGCGTGGGCTGCAAGCAGCAGGCGCTGTTGTACCTGCCGCTGCTGCTGGCGGTGGGGTGGGTGCGCCGCGAACGCCGTTGCGGGTTGTTGCTTCTGCCGCTGCTGGGCGGGTTGGCGCTGCTGACCGCGTGGGAGGCGGCGCGGGGAACGGTGGGCAGCGTGTGGGCGCTGGCGGCGGTGAACAATGAGCCGGCACGATTGGCACATCCGGCAGACTGGCTGCCGCGCCTGCAAGTGTGGTGGGGCTACGGGCAGGTTGCGTTCGGTGCGCCGCTTGTGACGGCGGCGCTGCTGGTGCTGGCGGCGTGGGGCGCATGTGGGCGGATGGCGCGGGCACTGCTGGCTTACTGCCTACTGTATATGGTCGCGCACACCGTTCTAGGGATCAACATTTATGATCGCTACTTGCTGCCGCTGCTGCCACCGCTGGCGCTGCTGGCTGCGAACGGCCTGCGCAGTATCAGCCGGAAGATGCAGATTCCGCGATGGGGGTGGGCGGCTGCGGGCGGCGTGCTGCTGGTGGGGAGCCTGATGGGAGGGCAGGCGCGGTTGGGCAGCGATGTGGGTACGCAAGAAGGGATTGACCGCGTTGCCACGTACCTGAACGAACGGGCATTGGGCGCGATTGTGTATGATCGCTGGTTGGGATGGGAACTGGGCTACTACATGGGCGCGTGGTCGGATAAGCGGCGGGTGTACTATCCCACGCCGCGCACGCTGGCGGCGGGCGCGGTGCAGCAACCGGATCGCGCCCCGCGCTACTTTCCCGTACCAGAGGATGCCCCTTATCCGCGCTGGTTACGCGCACTGGATGACGCGGGTTTTGAGGTGCAGATCGGGTTGCGGTTGCCATTATTCACCGTCTACGAGCTTATTCCCCCGTCGTGGGTGGGATGCGCTTCAGCCGTTGAATCATCTTGGCGGGTTCGGACTGTGCGCTACGCGGGTTTATGCGAGTGACGGCGCTGTGGGCTTCCGGTTCTTCGGCTGGCGCGTTCTCCACCCCCGGATAAAGTTCTTTCCAGTTTTCGAGGAAGGTGGTCAACCATCCCAGTTCGGCCTGCATCAGGGCGAGGCTGTGCGTATACAGCGCGGCGATATGGGGCGCTGTGCCGGGTTCGGACTGGTTTCGCTCGTAGGCTTTCGTGATGGCGTTTAACCGCTGCTGCAAATCGTGGTGGTGGTGGTGGAGCGTTTGATAGATCTGCCGGGGTTGTAGCACCATCATATTCGCTAGACCCAACTCAAAGCCTGAACCGAGTGCGCGGGGCTGACGGAGCAAGTCGCTGACGGCGGTTTGCAGCACGCCCCGGCCTGCTTCGGTGATGCTGAACAGTTTTTGTGCTGGGCCGCGCCCTTCTGGACGCAATTCGCTGCTCAGTAGTTTTTGGCGCTCAAGCCGATTGAGCAGGTAGTAGATGGATGAGAAACCAATGGTGAGCCATTCGCGCAGCCCGCGCTCATCAATCAGTTGTTGCAGTTCGTACCCATGACGCGCACCCTCAGAGAGCAAACTGAGGATGGTTAGCTCGGCATCGGTCATCATCATTATTTTCCCTGTAATGAATGGTGCGTATGCTGCCAAGCATAGTCTCGAACGGGGGTGCGCGTCAAATCTACGGCATGGTCTTGCGGCGGCCTGTTCGCAGCACTTCCATGACCGTTTTTGCGAGATTGTGGATGATGCCGGGTTTGGTCACATAGCGATCTGCGCCTAACGACAGCCCTTTGCGAATCTGTTCGGGGTCAGCCAGCGCGGATACGATGACCACCGGCAGCGTATCGAAGATTTTTTTACTACGCATCTGTCGCAGTAGTTCAAAGCCGTCAATATCCGGCAGCATTAAATCGAGGATCACCAGATCGGGCAGCGGACGGTTGTCGCGCAGAATTTGAACCGCCTCTTGCACATGATAAGCCTGTATGATTTCCCATCCATAACGTTCCAGCAACCGCTTCATCATGTCCTGTACGGGCGCTTCATCTTCGATCACAAGAAGGCGTATTTTTCGTTCGGTCACAGTGGGAGTATCTTCCTACAAAGGTACAACTAAGCCGAGGTCGTTATAGCGCGGAAACAGAGCTTACGCAAGAACCCTGACGTATTCAATAGTCCAATAGTATATTGGATGGGTAGCCTACTTGGTGCTTGTACGGGGAATCGTGCGTATGAATCCACAATGGGAATTGGTTAGTCCTTTTATGCGCCGGGTGGTGGTTTTTGATCCTGTTGTCGGGGTCTACACCGCGCAGCTTGAGCATCGCGTCACTGGTACTCGCTTGTTTCGGCGAAATCCTGAAGTGGCGGAACCTGATTTCAGCGTGGACATCAACGGGCGGTTGCTCTCGCATATGGCGGGCGCGGCGCGTTTGCGGCATGTCGAACAGGGGACGGACACACGCGGGGCGTGGCTGTCGGTGCATCTGGCGTATCCGGCGGCGCACCTCGAAATCCGCGTGTTTTACCATCTTGACCATGAGTATCCGGTGATGTGCAAAGGGCTGACGTTCCTCAATCAGGGCGATCAGGTGTTGACCTTGCGCAATCTGTGCTTTGAGCGTTTGGAGATGCAGTTGGGCGATACCTGCGATATGCGCTTGTTCGCTCATTACGGTTCGCAGCCGCGTGAGTTGCTATACACAGGCCGCGTGGATGATCCCCTGTTGCGGCTGACCAATGCCCGCACGGGCGAATGTGCGCTGGCTTTGAACGAAGCGCCCGGTCATCTGAAACGTACCGAACAGGGCGCGTGGTTTTGGGATGGCGAGGTGCGCTGGATGTTTGATACGGATTTGTTTCCGTTCGAGCGCCAACTCCAAGCGGGGGAAACGTTTGTATCCCCCGCCGCGCTGCTGGCGATGGGCGTGGAAGGGCAGGGCTATGCCGATCCGCGCTGGGTTTTGCCCGCCTATGCCGCCCGTGTACTCCGGCGAAAAACCGCCGCGCCCCCCTTCATCTACAACACATGGGATCCGTTCGGCATTGGGATTGATGCGCCGACGGTGGTCGGATTAATCCCGGTTGCTGCCCGTATGGGGTTTGACGTGTTTTCGATTGATGACGGCTGGCAGGCCGAGTATGGCGCGAATGCGGTCAGTCCGGCTCATTTCCCGCAGGGGTTGGACGAGATTTGCACGGCAGTCGAAGCGGCAGGGATGCGGTTGGGACTATGGGCATCGCTGGCGGCGGTCAGCCCGGAAGGGCGTGATTACGGCGACCATCCAGAATGGCGCTGCTTGGACAGCGCGGGACAGCCCAAGTTTACGCGGACTGCTGCCGGTATGATGGCGGTGATGTGCCTCGGTAGCGCGTTTCAGGAGGCCGCCGCCGCCCGCCTGATTGAGTTGGTGGAGCGTTTTCGGTTGGCGTATCTCAAACTGGATTTGACGACGGTGTTCAATGCGTATGGCGAAGCGCCGGGTTGCACCGCGCCGGGGCATCGCCATCAATCGGCGGCGGAATCGGTGGTGCGCATTTATGAAGGCATTCGCGCCGTTATGGAAGCCATTTATGCCCGATGCCCGGATGTGTGGATTGATCTGACGTTTGAACTGTGGGGACAAAAACACACGATTGATTACGGGCTGCTGGCGGCGGCTGATCTGGACTGGTTGAGCAACGTGGGCGATACCGGTGATCGGGCGGCGGGGCCGCTGGCGGCGCGGTTGCTGCTGTATCAGCGGGCGCTGGCGATTCCGGTGGAAAGTATGCTCATCGGCAATCTGCGGGCGACCAGCGGGGACTGGATCGAACATGCTGCCACCGCGTTCGGTTCCGCGCCGCTGTTGCTAGGGGATTTGCGCCAGTTGACGCTGGAACAGCAAGCGGATTATGGTCGCCTCATCCGCGCTTTCAAGGCACTGAGGCAGACGGTGGCGCTGGATGAAAGTTTCTTCCCGCTAGGCTCGTGGGTTGGCCCGCACTCAATGGCATGGGACGGTTACGCACGCTTGAGTCGGGACGGCGAAGGGCTGATTGTGTTGTTCCGCAATGATGCGCCTGTAACGCAAGCCGTCGTGCAAATCCCGCTGCCCGGTGAGGCAGATTATGTGGCAGAAGATTTTCCGGCGGGTGATGCGAAGATCAGGCTGAAGGCGGGTGAACTACGGGCTGGCGTGGGGTTGCCCTTCGGCGCGAAGCGGGTGGCGCTGTACCGGTTGCGGCGGGTGAACGCATGAAAAACCCCTCAGACCGCAGGGGCGGCTGAGGGGCAAACAGTGCGTCCGAATTTAGCCCAGAGTCAGGAACTTCTCGATCAAGCCGCGTTTGGGCTTATCGTCACTATCCACTAAGCCGTAGCCGTTATCCATGCCGTCCGCCCATGCGTACCAGATGGCGGCGGCCACCTGACCGGGGAACTGATTCTTGATGATGTTCATGAAGCCGGTAGCATACACGTTCACATCCTGCACGATGCTCATGTCGCCCTGCCGATCCAGCACGCCCCATTCCGTGAGCCAGACGGGCTTACCGGGCATGACAGCGGCGTACCGCTGAATTTCTTCCTCCAGCGCCCCGAACGGGCTGAACTTGTTGGTGGCGACGCCGCGCCCGTAGGGGTGCGAGGCGATTCCGTCCGGGCGCACATCGGCGGGCATGTTCGCCAGCGTGGTACGCGCATAGATGCCGCCGGAACTGGGGCCGCCCACATGCCCGCCGGTGATAATGGGCGTGGTCTTATCCACGCTGCGGATGGCGCGGATGGTCTGCGTGAGCATGTTGGCATAATCTTTGGCGGGAATGGGAACGGCGGCCCGTGCAACGGACGGGGAAGTATCCTGCTCGTTCCAGATTTGGTAGCAGTGCGCCAGATTCGCGCTTTGCAGGAGCGACACCGCCCGCCGCGCATAGTCGGCATATTTGGGGATGAGATCGTTCCAGCGCCCGGTGTCCATCAGCGGCCAGTTGTAGCCCGCGCCTTCGCCGTACAACTGATGCGTAAACACCACCAGAACCTTGATTCCAGCGCGGACATACGGCTCTAAGAAGGGCTTCAAACGGCGGAACGCGCCGTCTACATCGGTATTGCCATAGGTGTTGTTGTCGGGGTTAAACGATACGTTGTATTTGACGCGAATCCAGCCGATGCCGTTCATGCGTTCTGGCGCGGGGTGTCCCAGCCGGTTGTGCATGTCGAGGTTCATGCCGAGGGTGCTGCCCGTCGGAATATGACCATCGAAAACGGCTAAAAATTCGCCCGCGCTGTATCCTGTAAGGCCGTTCAGGGTACGAACGTTCACCCATGTATCTTTAACCCCCAGCTTGGCTTTGGCTTCGCTGATGGGTTCAATCACTTCCAGAATTGCGCCGGGGCTGGCCTGACCGACGGGCTTGCCGTCTTTCGGGGTTTCGCGGATGCGAAGGCCGGTCTGTGTGGGCGTGAGGTAGAACTTTTCTCCGGGGCCGGGCTTTGGCGCGGTTGTCGTGTTGCCTGTGACTGGCTTGACAACGGGCGCGGGTAGCATGGGCGCCGGGTCTAGCGGTTGCAGCACCGCTAGTTGGATGCTGTCCGGTCCTGCCGATTCGCCGAGGAGCGTGCCTGCGGTCAGTTTTTGTCCGGCTTGCACTTTCAGGTTGCGCAGGTTGCCGTAGATCACCACGAAGTCGCTGCTGCGGATTTCGACCATGTTGCCGTTGGCGGAGAGTACAGTGCCGTCTGCTGCTGCTTTGACCGCTGTGCCTGCTGGCGCGGCGATGCTCACGCTGCCGCTGACCGCGCTAAACGGACTGCTGACCTGACCCGCGTCGGTAGGCCATGCCAGTTTGAAACTTGATCCACCCATTATCCCCATCCTCTCATTAGAAACGGTCATGTTCATTGAAACGTACTTTGTTATCAGTATAGTCAAAATCGCTACAGGCGGTATTCGGCTTTATGAGGCGGCTGTGCTATCGTATAATGTGAGGATTGTCCCTATGGACAGGGCTGTGAGGACACGACAAGCATGACCGAAAGCGACAGCCTGATCGGCAAGACCATCAACGGCTACGAGATGCTCGATGTGGTGGGCAGGGGCGGCATGGCTGCCGTGTACCGCGCCCAGCAGGTTTCGATGAATCGCGTGGTGGCTGTTAAAGTGCTGCCAGAGAAGTATCTGAATGATGATACGTATATCCAGCGATTTGAGCAGGAAGTGGCGATTGTCGCCAAGCTAGAACACCGCAACATTGTGCCGGTGCATGATTATGGCGAGTTCAACGGTCAGCCGTACATCGTCATGCGCTATATGGCAGGCGGTTCGGTGGATGACCTGCTGGATAACGGCCCGCTGGACATCGAGACGATTGTCAATGTGATTGAGCAGATTGCTCCGGCGCTGGATTATGCGCACAACAAGAGCGTGCTGCACCGCGATTTGAAGCCCAGTAATGTGCTGATGGATGATGGCGGCGGCGCGTATCTGACCGACTTCGGGATTGCCCGTGTGCTAGGTGAGCAGGGCAACAAGAGCATTACGACGCAGGGCGTGGTCGGAACCCCCAGTTACATGAGTCCCGAACAGGCGCAGGGGTTGTCGCTGGATGGGCGCAGCGATTTGTACGCGCTGGGCGTGATGCTGTTTGAACTCACCACCGGACGGCGCCCGTTTGAGGCCGATACGCCTTACGGTGTGGCGGTGATGCAGGTCACTGCCGCCCCACCTTCGCCCCGCAGTTTGAATCCGGCGCTGTCGCTGGCTGTTGAGGAAGTGATTTTACGCAGCCTGCGCAAGAAACCGGATGACCGTTACCAGACTGCCGCCAAGCTCTCGGACGCGCTGAAGATGGCGGCGAATAAGCCGGTGATGAGCCTGCATGATACGCAGCCCGGTTTCAAACGGCAGTTCCCGCAGCAGGTACTATCCCAACCGCCGCCCGCTGCCGCGCCGATGTATGTTCCCCCCGCCTACACCCCGCCGCTGACGCCTAACCCCGCGCCAACCGGATATGCCAATGTGTACCCCCGCCGCAAGCGCCGTTCGGGGGGGAATGTGTGGGTGAGCGCCGCGTTGGGTGGGTTGCTAGGATGTGGCGTGCTGGTGGTCATCGTGATTACGGCGCTGCTGATCCTCGGCAGTTTGGGCGCACGTTCGGAAGCCGTGACTACGCCCGCTTCTACCGTGACCGGCACTGATGAAAATGCCGCCAGTCGTTCGCTGCCAACGCTGGATGCCACCAGTCAGTCGGGACGCGAAACCTTAATTCCGCAGCAAGTGGAGGCCACGCCCGGTTCAGCGTTGATTGCGCCGGTTGGCGAACGCCCCACCCCGACTGTGAGCGCCGAACGTCCGCAAGGGAGTGGGCTGGCCTATTCGGCTGGCCGGACGTAGCCGGAAGCCTGCGATGTCCTCCGCCACCCGCGCTGAATTAATCGCTGCCCGTATCCGTGATCTGATTCGCGGCGGCACTTATTTGAGCGGTGATCGGTTGGTCGAACTCACCCTCTCGCATCAGATGGATGTCAGTCAGAACACCGTGCGCGATGCCCTGCGCCTGCTGGAAGGCGAGGGGTGGGTGGTCAAACATGCGCGGCACGGCGTCTATGTCCGCGAGTTTCAGCGGTCAGAGGCGGAAGAATTGTATGCGCTGTGGTCAGCTGTCGAAGGGCTGGCGCTCCAGTGGGCGCTGGCGGGCGCGAAACAGCGCGATCTGGCCTCGCTGCGGCGCAGTATTCAGCAGGCGCATTTGCACTCGATGACGGGCGATTTGCAGGGCGCGGAGGTGGCTATCTTCGAGTTCCATGCGCGGATTGCCGATTTGAGCGAGCGTTCGCAAACGCGAGAATTGCTGATGACCCTGCGCAACCGTGTGTATTTGCTGGAAATCAAGCGGCAGATGCGCTCCCCGCGCACGCAACGCGCTCAGGAAACGCGCCTGCTGCTGTACGAAAAGTTGGTGACGTTGATTGAAAATGGGGACAGCGAGAACGCCGCCGCACTGCTGGCCTATCTCATCCGCGACAACCTCACGACGCTGCTGCCGCTGATGAATGAATGAGCGCGGCTCACAGCTTGCACACACCATCTTCGCACACGGGCGCACCGAACCAGCGGTTGACGCGGTAGCGGTGACGGGCGATGAAGCGGTAGGCGCGTTCGCCTAACCATGCCATCCCCGGCAGGCACAGCGCCAACCAGACCGGATAGCCTAGCGGGAGTTCCTTCAGGGCGCGGCGCGTGGCAGCGAACCCGCCATACAAGCCATCCGGCGCGAGGACGTGCATCTGTCCCATCGCTGTCGGGTAGTCCAGCGTCGGGACGAGGCGCTGCACATCATCCCATCGGTGCAGGTCGAGGAATAGCACCCGCCGCCGCCAGTCGAGCGCCTCGATCAGCCGTTTGCTCTGGCGGCAAATCACGCACTGACCATCGTAAATCGCTGTGACCATCATCCCCCGAATCATTTCTTGTCCATGTGGCTCAATCTTACAACTTTTACACCAGTAGAGCGTATTATGATGATGAGAGGGACTTAAAAAACTGCATTTTGAGGTAAGGGAATGTCTAAACCACCTGATTCATTGCCGGAGGGGCGTCCGGTATCTTCGATCACCCCGCTGTCGCATGATGAAGTTCGATCGGGTCGTCATGCGCCGCCGCCCAAGCAGGGGCTTTCGGGCTGTGGGTGGGGCGTAATCGGGATGCTTGGTTGCTCGCTGGTGATCGTCGTCCCGTTCGCGCTGGCGTTGCTGCTGGGGATGACTTCGATCAGCGGCATTCTCGGCGGCTTTCAGAGCATTTTCTCGCCGCGTATCACCGCCAGCGTCATGAGCAGCCAGACGCTTGTGCGCGAAATTCTGCCGAAGGCTGAACTGGTGACGGCCAGCGCACAACTGGCAAAGTCCGGCATTTTGATCGGCGTGCAGCAGGGCGTGGCGAACGCCTGTGGCTATTCCGCCGACCATGTGGCGACGGGTACGATAGAAGCGGGTGTGAATCTGGCGGATTTGAGCGAGCAGAGCGTGGTGTATGACGCGCTGACGGATACCTACACTGTCTCTGTCCCCGCGCCGCGCCTGACCAGCTGCCACATTGACCAGATTCAACAGTATAACGTCACTTTCACCGCCTGTTCGCAGGATGTGATCGGGGCGCAGGCGTTAGCCAGTTATATCGCCATCACCGAGTTTCGGGATGATGCCATCGAGGGCGGCCTGCTCCAACGCGCCGAACGTGAAGTACGGTTGGCGTTGCGCGACCTGCTGACGCAGTTCACCACCAGCAAAATCGTCATCCAGTTCATGCCGCCAGATAACGTGTATCCGGCCTCCTGCCAACCGGAAGTTCCGCCGGCGTGGTCATTCGATGCGAATGCGAATGCGTGGGTTAAGAAATAAAGGTACATTCGGAAATACGAGCAATCACATCAACCTCTGCCTCCCCTTCGCCATGAGGGAGAAGGGGACGGGGGTTGAGGGTTTTTAGGGTTAAGCTCTAGTACGCGCCGTGCCGCAGGAGCACGCGGGGGACGGTCATCATCAAAATCTGGGCATCCATGCGGATAGACCAGTTTTCGATGTAGTAGATGTCCAGCAGGCACATTTCATCGAATGGCACATCGCTGCGCCCGTTCACCTGCCACAGGCCGGTGATTCCCGGTAGGGTTTGCAGGCGTTGGCGGTGCCAGGGTTCGTACAGTTCCACTTCGTCCGGCGTGGGCGGACGCGGGCCAACGATGCTCATCTGCCCGCGCAGGACGTTAATCAGGTTGGGCAGTTCGTCTATGCTGGACGCGCGGATGAAGCGCCCCACGCGGGTGATGCGCGGGTCATTCTTGATTTTGGGATGGCGCGGGTCTTCGCCGCTTTCGCGCACCAACTGTTCGCGCAGGTCGTCCGCGTTGGGGATCATGCTGCGGAACTTAATCATGTCGAAGGGCTTGCCGTTCAGCCCGATGCGCCGCTGCGTGTAAAAGACCGCCCCCGTTCCTTCTAGCTTGATCGCCAGCGAGACAAGTCCAAAGATGATGAGCAGCACAGGCGAGGCCAGCAGAATCAGCCCCAGATCGAGCGCCCGTTTGAGCAGGCGGTTATGCCCCTGAAACATGACTTCGGCAGTAGCGCCTAGCAGCGGCATACCGTCGAGGTTTTCGATTTGCACCTGCCGCAAGTTCAACTGGAACACATCGGGTACGACGCGCACATCGGCACCGGCGCGGCGGCAGGTTTGCACGAGTTCCAGAATCAGGTCATGCTGTCGCCACGGGAGGGTGATAATCGCCAGATCAACCATTTCGTCGCGCAGCGTTTTGCCAAGTGATTTTATCCCGCCCAACCCTTTGACGCGCCCCAGATCGGCGCTGGCGCGTTCGGGGTCTTCATCCACATAACCAACGGCCTGATAGCCCAGTTCTTTGCGGGCGATCAGGCTGCGCAGCACTGACATGCCCACATCCCCCGCGCCGATGACCAGCACGCGCTGGATGCCGATTCCCTTGCTGCGCAGGTAGGCCAGCGCCGTGCGGCGGATCACCCGCGCCATTGAGAGCAGCACCACAATGATAACGGCGGCGTAGATGAGCATCAGGCGGCTAAAGACCAGCGGTTGAAACAGGAAGTACAGACCGAGGACGACGACTGTGGCGTTCGTGACGCCGTTGCCGATCATATACACTTCTTCCAACCATGACCGGCTGCGGTTGTTGCGGTATAGGCCGATGGCACGGTAGTTAATGACCAGCAGTACCGCGAACAGCGCGGTATAGGGCAGGTATGGCTCGAAGGGGGCGCGGTTAATCTCGAACACAGGCCGGATGATCTGCGCTTCATAGCGCAGCAGGTAGGCCAGTATAAAGCTGATGAACACCAGCACTGCATCCAGAATCGGGTAGAACCCACGCGGCATAAAGATAGATTTGCGTTCGGTAACGGCGGTCATTTTCCTGCTGTTCATCCGTAATCAGCCGGACGCAGTGCGTTCCGACGGTCAGCCTTATCTCAACGAGTGTGTTGCAGCGCACGCCTGTAACTGAATATGGTCTGGCGTGCTGTTTCTGCCCATGTATAGCGCGTCGCTGCGGCGCGCCCGCGTTCTGCCGCCTGTGTACGCCAGCTTTCGTCCTGCGCGGCACGGCGTAAGGCTTCCGTCCATGCTGCCGGATCATGCGGCGGCAGGCACATGCCCGCATCGTCCACCACTTCGGGCAGCGAGGACGCATCCGAAACAATGACCGGCGTTCCGCAGGCCATCGCTTCCAGTACAGGTAGGCCGAATCCCTCGAATACCGAAGGGTAGACCAGCACCTCGGCGCTATTGTACCAGAGTGGCAGGTCTTGGGCAGGGATATATCCGGGTAACGTGACGCAATCTTGCAAGCGGAAGCGTTCGATGGCGGCGAAGATCGGCGCATAGTCCCAGCCTTTGCCGCCCGCCAGCACCAGCGGCAGCCGATCATGTTCGGGCAGCGCGGCATAGGCTTCCAGCAGCATAGGCAGGTTTTTGCGGGGTTCCAGCGTCCCCACGAACAGCCAGAAACGTTCCGGCAGGTTGCGGGCGGCGCGGAACGCGGCACAATCGGCAGCGGGCAGCGGACGGTACGCCACTGCATCGTAACCGGGCGCGGCTACATCAATGCGTTCGGTGGGAATGCCGAACGAAGCGGCGGTGTCGCGGGCGGTGCTGTGCGAGATGGCGATTACGCGGCGGGCGCGGCGGCACGAGAGCGCGGTGAACAGCCGCAGGTACAGGCGGCGGGCTGCCGAAAGCACCTGCGGGTAGTGGATGAAGCTCAGATCGTAGACCGTGACCACGCTGGGGCGCGACAACCACAACGGCGAGACGAACGCCATTTCGTGTACCAGATCGAATTCGCCTAGCGCGAAGGGCTGCGCGGCTTGTTCCCACAGGATGCGGCGCAGCGGGTTTTCGGTATCCAGACGGGTGCGGCGCATGGCGATTCCGTCGAATGTCAGGCGGTTTTCGCGCCCGACCAGCGCGGTGAAACGCCAATCGGCAGGTGCCGCCGCCGCGAGATGCGCCAGCGACCCGTGAATATAGCCGTGAATGCCAGCCGAACGATAGCCAGCACGACCGGAAAGCAAGTGCGCGTTCAATCCGATATGTGTCATGGGCTGGTATTATAAACGACGATTCTCACTAGACGAAGGATGCACTCGAATGACCGGACAGAAGCCGCGTATTACAGCGGATAGGCTTGCAGAGTTGAGCGAACGGGTACAGACGCGGCGCGGCTGGATTACGGATGTGGTGTGGTCGCCGAATGGGCGTTCGCTGGCCGTTGCCAGTGCGGAAGGGATCGCCTTTTTCGAGGCTGATACGCTGCGACCTTTAGCGGCGCTGCATGGACACGAGGGACCGGTGAAGAATCTGGCAGTGGACGCGAACGGGGCGCGGCTGGTTTCGGCAGGCGCGGATACAACGGTGCGCTTGTGGAACTTGCGGGCGGGCGGCGCGTGTACCATCTTGCGCAGCCACCGCGATTCGGTGGAGGCGGTGGCCTTCAGCCCGGATGGGACGTGCATCGCCAGCGCCAGCACCGACCGCAGCGTGCGCGTGTGGGATGCACAGAACGGTGCGCCGCTGTCGGTGCTGGAAGGTCACAGCGCCGAAATTGCCGCGCTGACCTATGGCGCGGGCGGGCGGTTGGCTTCCGGCGGGTGGGATCGGAGCGTGGTGATCTGGGACGCGCACGGGCAGATGTTGTTCCGGCTGGAACACGCCGACTGGGTGCGCCACCTCACCAGCAGCGCCGACCGGACTTTGCTGGCTTCCTCCAGCCGCGATCAAACCGTGTGCCTGTGGGATTGGGACAGCGGGCAGGAATGCTTACGCCTGACGGCTCATGCAGGCGGCGCGGACGCGGCGGCGTTCTCGCCGGATGGGTTGCTGCTGGCAACCAGCGGGCGCGATCTGACGGTGAAGCTGTGGTCACTGCCGGATGGGGTGCTGCGGCACACGCTCACGGGCTTTCTTAAGCCGGTGATGGCGTTGGCTTTCAGCCCGGACGGGACGCGGCTGGCAACCAGCAGCGGCGATAACCGGGTGCAGGTGTGGGGCGTAGGTCAGTGGGACTCGTCCCAGTAACGCAGCAGTTCTTCCCGCGCCGAGGCGTACATGTCGGCTTCGACTTTCGCCAGCGTTTGCGGCGTGATATACGCCCACAGATCATTTTGCATGGTTTCTGCCGAGTCCAGCATTTCACGAAGGTATTCAGGTGGGAAGCCGGTGCGGTTGCCGAACACGTCCAGCGTTTGGCTGACTCCCCCCGGTAGAATTTGTCCGGCGACGAAATCGCGCCAGCCGCAGAGGGCGCTGTCTGGCAGGAAAGGCGCCCATCTATCGGGCGCAGCCGTCAGCAGGGTTTGTGGTTGCCAGTGTTCCAGCCGTGCCGCGTCCCGTTCATCCATGTAGATGAGCAAAATGTGCAGCATGACGAAGCGGCGATGTAAGGTGAGCCAATTGCCTTCCGTGAAGCGCCGTATCAGCATTTGATCTGACCAGATTTCATCTATCCGCAAATGCGCGGCGTAGCCGGCCACGAATGCCCGGTGTGCCGCGCTGTGGGGGGGATTCATGGAAGGGTGCAGTTTAAGCATGGTGCGCCATGCGGCGGTTTTGGGCAGATAGTCTTGCAGGTAGAAATGGGTGGCCTCGCGGCGGATGGCTGCGCTGGTGCGTGCATCTGCCGCAATGCTGCCGAGCAGAAAAGCCGGACAATCGTCGTGCAGGGCGGTGCGCACCGCATCGGGCAACGCAGGGTCTATCAGCAGACGTTGTGCAGCTTCGAGGTGTGTAAAGGGTGTTGGCATAATCCCATTGTATCGAGATTATTTCAGCGGGTCGAGTATTTCCTCCACCTTGATTATGTGATGATATTCACAATAAATCCATGATAGGTATCTTAACCTCATTGAATGTGTGATTAACTTGGGTTAAGATGAAATTGTTGAAATCGGAACTTGATGTTGCGCGAGGTGAACCAGTGGCAACTTCTGCCGCCCTTACAGGCGATCATTCTTCAGATGCACAGCCCAAAGGCGCGGCATGGCGCACACAGGCATGGTGGGAGCCGCGCCTTGTGGTGGTTACGCTGACCGCGATTTTGTTGAGTTTGGCAGGTGAGCAGTTTGGTTGGCCTGAACCGTTGATTCTGGGAATCAACATTCTCTCATTCGTGGCGGGCGGTGTGTTCGGCGTAAAGACCGCGCTCCAAAGCCTGCGCGAATGGCGGATTGATGTGGATATGCTGATGGTGCTGGCGGCGTTAGGTGCTGCCGCCGTTGACCAGTGGCATGAAGGCGCGATCCTGTTGTTCCTGTTCTCGTTGAGCAACGTCTTACAGGATTACGCCATTGGGCGCAGCCGTCAGGCCATCCGTAGCCTGATGAAGCTCTACCCTTCGGAGGCGAAGGTGCGGCGCGAGGGGCGGGTGGATGTGATGCCGGTCAGCGCGATTCAGATTGGCGATACGGTGCTGATCGAGCCGGGGGAACGCATCCCGGTGGATGGCCTCGTGACAAACGGACGTTCGGCGGTGGATCAAGCGCCGATCACGGGCGAATCCATGCCGGTTGAGAAGGTCGTCGGCGATAAGGTGTTTGCGGGGACTTTGAACGGGCAGGGTGCGCTGGATGTGGAAGCGACACAGGCGGCGCGGGATACCACTCTGGCGCGAATCATTAAGATGGTGGAAGAAGCGCAGGACTCGAAAGCGCCCACCGAACGCTTCCTCGATAAATTCGAGCAGGTTTACGCCATGTCCATCATTGGCGCGGTGCTGTTGTTCATCGTCATCCCGCCTGTGCTATTTAAGGTTGAGTTCTCGGCTAACTTCTACCGGGCGATGGTGCTGATGACGGTGGCCTCGCCCTGTGCGCTGGTGATTAGCGTGCCGGCCTCGTTCATCTCGGCGATTGCGGCGGGCGCACGCAACGGCGTGTTGTTCAAAGGTGGCGCGTATTTGGAAGCGATGGCCGGCATTAAGGCGATTGCTTTTGATAAGACGGGAACGCTGACCAAAGGCAAGCCGGCTGTCACTGATCTAGTGTCGTGCTGCGAACTGTGCGAGGATGATCTACTCTCGGTGGCGGCAGCCGTCGAAAACCGTTCCGAACATCCGCTGGCGAAAGCGATTGTGCGGGCGGCGATCAGTCGCGGCATTCATGTGGGCGAGGTTGAGGATTTTGAGGCGGTGGCCGGCATGGGCATTGTCTCGAAGGTGGACGGACGCACCGTGCATCTGGGCAGCATCAAGTATCTGGCGAGTACCTCCAACCCCATGCCGCCGCGCTTGCTGCCGGACTTTGAACGGTTGGAGGCCGAGGGCAAGACGGTCATCGGCGTGGTGCGCGAAGGCCACTGTCAAACCTGCGGCGCGTGCGAATTCAAGCACGAGAAGGCCGACTGGATGGGGCTGGTGGCGATGGCGGATGAGATTCGCCCTGAATCGAAAGCGATCATCGCCCAGTTAAAGGCGGCAGGGATTGAGCGCGTGGCGATGCTCACCGGCGATAACCCCCGCGTGGCGCAGGCGATTGCCCTTCAGGTGGGCGTGGATGCGGTTTACGCCGAGTTGATGCCGGAAGACAAGGTGAAGGCGATCAAGGAAATTGAGGCGCAGGTGGGGCCGGTGGCGATGGTCGGGGATGGCGTGAACGATGCGCCGGCGCTGGCCTCCGCCAGTGTGGGGATTGCGATGGGTGCGGCAGGCACGGATGTGGCGCTGGAAACGGCTGATCTGGTGTTGATGGGCGATAAGCTGGAACTGATCCCTTACGCGATTCGCCTGAGCAAGAAGGCGCGGCGGGTGGTTTGGCAGAATATCACGTTTGCCATCGGCGTGATTGTGGTGCTGATTATCAGCACATTCATTGTGAATCTGCCGTTGCCGTTCGGCGTGTTGGGGCATGAAGGCAGCACGGTAATCGTGGTGCTGAACGGCCTTATCAGCCTGCTGCTGTGGCCGGAGATTCAACGGCGGCGCGCCAACCAGAGCCAATAGGCTCACCCTCTGCGAGTGACTGTTGACCCCTATCCGGCAGACCGGATGGGGGTTTTTAATGCCCCAAGCGGGTGAGGGCTTCGGTGGCACGGCGCGATAGGAACAGGTCAGCGGTTTCGGCGGCGGCAATCAAGGGTTCCAGTGCGCGGGGGTCGCCCAGTTCGCCTAGCGCCCATGCTGCGTTGTAACGCGACCAGTGTCCGTCGCCTTTGAGCAGATTGAGCAGCCCCTCTACCGCCGGTTGAACCTTCAGCAGCCCCAGCGCCTTCGCCGCTTTGCCGCGTGTCCAATCGTCGGGGTCATTCAGCAGCGGCAGGAGGGCTTCGGCAGCACGCGGGTCGCCGATTTGTCCGAGCGATAGGGCGGCGTTGCTGCGGACTAGCGACTTGGGATCGCTTAATGCGCGGATGAGCGCCGCGACAGCGCGTTTGTCTTTCATGTAGCCTAGCGCCGCCGCTGCATTATGGCGCACTTCAGCCTGTGCATGTTTGAGCGCCTCGATCAGCGGTTCGACGGCGCGGGGGTCGCCAATTTCAGCCAGCGCGGACGCTGCCCAATCCTGCACCGTTGTATTGGCGTCGTGCAGCGCCGCGATTAGGGGTTCGACGGCGCGTTTGTCGCCAATTTGCCCTAATGCCCATGCCGCATAGTAGCGCACCTGCCAGTTGTCGTGGCTAAGAGCGCCGATCAGGGCTTCTACAGCGGCGGAGCCGGTTTCAAGGAGTGCGATGGCGGCGGCTTCGCGGGCATCATGGTCAGGACTGCCCAATGTCGAGATCATCTGCTGAATGTGACCTGAAGAAGATAAGGCCGTCATTGTGCAACATCTCCCTAGACACGGAACATTACAGGTAATGAGTTTACCATATTCATATCCAGTATATCACGTATCCTCATCTGTCTCGCGTCCTAGCAACTCTAAAGTTTGCTGTTCCAGTTCCCACAATTCCAGCCCGCGCTGATTTTTGTAAAAGGTTTGCAGGCGGCGCTGTCCATCGGCGTAATCCTTCGCCCATTCGCGGGCGAAATCCGTCGAGTGAATTTCTTCGAGCGTCACTTCCATCAGCCGTTCCAGCTTCATGTCGCTGAAGCGGTCAAGCCGGCTGATCGCACCGTACTGGCTTTTGAGAGGCAAGCGGCGCAGGGTATTCAGCAGGCCGTGTGCCGCCACCTGCTGCATCAAATAGCTAAACTCGCCCGACAGATACAGTTCGGTAAAAGCGGCTTCGGGCGGATAGCCTTTGTTGAGTAAAAGTTGTGCGGCGGTGGTGAGGATGTGGTGCAGGGCGGGGAGTACCGCCTGCTGCATGAACAGGTCGAGTTCGCTTTCCTGCTCAAAGCTAATCTCGATGGCTCCGGCTTGCAGAGCGCCCATTGCTTTCGCCAGCGCCAGCACCACTTTCCACGCTTGCCCGCTGGAATCCTGCGCGACTGACACGAAACTGCAATAGCCTTCGCCGGATTCAACGGTTTCGCGGGTCGCAGGGCCGATGGCGCGGGGCGCGATCAGCCCGACATCCACAAACGGCGGCGGCTCGATGAAACGGTAGGTGATGTTGTAGGCGCTGCTGAAAATGAGCGTTTGACCGCGCCGGAGATGCGGCGAAATTTGTTCGAGGTACACCTGCGGCATGACTTCATCCGGCAGCATCAGAATGATGACATCGGCATTCTTGACGGCCTCCACGACGCTCACGGCGGTCATGCCATCGGATTGTGCCAGTTCTTTCGATGGCTCGGCGCGAACCCCGATCACCAGATTAACCCCTGAATCGCGCAGGTTCAGCGCCAGCGGGCGTCCCAGGCTGCCGTAACCGATCAGACAAACCCGCTTGCCATTCAGAACATTCAGGTCGCCATGTTCATCGCGGTAAATCACGGTCATTAGGATATGCCCCCTAGATGTCGGCTCGATAATAGGGTAGGTCGTAGCCGTTGGTTTGAAATCCGAAGCGGGTATACAGATCACGCGAACGGGTGTTGCTGGACTGGGTGTTCACGCTCATCAGGTGAATGGAACGGCGGGCGAATCGGTTGAGGAGATCGTGGAGAATCGCCGCGCCCACTTTTCGGCCTTGCATTGCCGGAACTACGGCCAGCCGCGCCAGATGTGCGCCATCGAAATAAAGTGTCGAAATCTGGTAGCCGACAATCGCATCATCCACAAGGGCGACGGTACAACTGGCCGCCATGCGGAAGGCTTGGCGCATTTCTTCCCCCGAAAGCTGCCACGGCGGTTCAAATGCGGTTCCGTCCACGCGCACTATGTCGGGTAGGTCGCGCAGGTCGCCCACCCGCACCAGTGCAGGGCTAACGGGTGGGGGCGGCAGGTCGCCGCCGCGCCGTTCCAGCGTGACGATGTGTTCCTGATAACGGAATCCGAGGTCACTCGCATAGCGGCGAGTCCAGTCGTTGATGCCCAGAAGCCCCGCCATTGTGACCTGTGCTTCACGTAGATCTGCCATCAGCGTGCTCCACAGCAGGCGTAGAATCTGCACTGAATCCGCACCGGGCAGGACGGCGGCAAAGCGAATCCATGTGCTGGCATTCAGCGGATGCGATACCCCCAGCGCACCGACCAGCCGCCCCCGTTGCCATGCCAACTGCACCTGCGACTCGGCGCTTTCCAGCCATGCATCGGTTTCAAACCAGTCGAGGTGAGTGTGTGCGAGTTCGGTACGGAATAGCAGGTCGTGAATCGCTTGAAGATGACGACGGTGATAAGGGGTAACGGTGGCTGCAAACACGAGAGACATCCGGCTTTAGCGCCGGTTGAGGCGAGAAGGGTAATCTGGCACTGTGAGCGCGATCACCCTGCAAATGCGCTTATCTATCAGGCGACTGCGGATGCGCCCGTCCAATTCCTCGATGGGTTTAGAGGTGGTGAGGACGGTGGGGCGCTGGGTGATGTAGCGGTAATCCAGAATCTGGAACAACTTTTCCCGCGCCCATGTCGAGCCTTCGTTGCTCAAGTCGTCCAGAACGAGCAATTCTGTGTTGCGAACCATCTGAAACCGCTGGTCAAAGCTGATCGGTGTGTTCGGACTGAAGGTCACTTTGAGATGGTCGAGCAAATCGGGGACGGTGACGAACAGCACGTCCACCCCTTGCGCTTGCTGCTCATGTGCAATCGCGGCTGCGAGGTGCGTTTTGCCTGTGGCGAACGCGCCAGTGAACAATAGCCAGCCCTGCGGCTGATGGGCATAGGCCAGCGCCGCCTGCCGCGCCCTGTCAATATTCGCGTGTTCTTCGGCGGTGAGTTTACGCATGGCATCGAAGCTCTCGAAGGTCATGTGTCCGTACAGCGCCAGCGAGGAGATTTGCTCATGCTGATTGCGTGCGGCGGTGCGGTAATCCGGCGCGGTGATCTTGCAGCGGCGGATGAGCGTGTTATCCAGCAGGCGGCTGCGGATGCGCGGGTCGAGCGTGTCGAGGTCGGCGTTGGTGGTGATGACCGTCGGTAGCTGATGGTTGTAGCGGTGGTTGAGCAGTTGGAACAGCTTTTCCTGCGCCCATGCGCTGGCGTTTTCCGCGCCCAGATCGTCCAGAATCAACAACTGTGCGCTACGGATGCGGTCAAACATCTCGTCATAGCCGGCTTCGGACGAGGGGCCGAAGGTGCTGCGCAGGTGATCGAGCAGGTCGGGCGTGGTGATGAACAGCACCAGATCGCCATGCCGCAGGCGTTCGTTGCCCACCGCCGCCGCCAGATGCGTTTTGCCGCAGCCATACGTGCCTTCCAGCAATAGCCAGCCTTCGGGACGCTCGGCAAAGCGGGCGGCCATCGTCAGCGCCATGTGCAGCGATTGGGCTTCGGAGTCTTTGAGCATGGACTCGTTGATGATGAACTGCGAGAAGTCTTTGTCGCGCAGCACATCCATCTGGCTGAGTTTGCGCAACCGTTCCTGCCGCGCCACATCCTGTTCGGGCGGGTTGTTCGGGCAGCGAAACAGCTTGCCGAAACGTTTATCGTCTACCGGCACATCATAGCGAATCACACCGAGGCCGTCACAAATGGACGACTGACCGCAAATGCGGCACAGGCCGTTTTCCTCGGCATCGTCAATGTTCGATGAAATCGGCATATGGCCCTGAGATATAATCGAGTCCAGTTGGTTCAGCGCGTCGTCCAGCGAATCCACCGCTCCGTCCTTCGCTTTCCCAGCGTTTCAAAATCGAGAGAATATAGCGCCAATTTCGTTTTTCGCTTTTGACCGCTTCACGGATGGCATCCACAATCCACTCCAGCGGGTAATCGCGTTCGGCATCCTTCAACGATTCGGCGGTCATCGGTGACAGCAGGCCGATGTTATCTTCGTACAATTTGTAGATGTTCGGGCGTTCCGGCAGAATTTCAAAGGGTGCGACACCCTCGCCGGGGTACCATTGACCGGCCTCAAGCTGTGAAAAGGCAATTCGCCCCAGTTCGGTATTCACGAAATACAGGTGTTCAACCTGCCCGTTTAGCGTAACCGTAGCGCGGAGCAGCGTTCCGCGTTGCAGCGAGCGTTCCAACGCTTCGGTCAGCGTGTCCTGCGGGTCGCGGTCAGGCTGTGCGTTGCGCATCCCTTCCAGTAGTTCGGGGGTAGCGAACTCGCAGCGGCGCAGATAGCGCACGCGCCCCTGCTTTTGATGCAGTGCCCAGAAGCAAAACAGCGCAATCTTTAGCTCGGCTAGATCGTCAATCATGGGCAGCAGATCGCTAAAAAAGTGCGTGGGAAAAGCGGTGGTGCTTAGCTTGCTGCCTTTGGGAAAACCGGCGAAACGTTTCATCACAGGTTGCTCAAGTCCACGCTGCGCTCGGCGGCGTTCATAAACTTGGTGAGTGTTTTTTCAAAGTACAGCGAGATGGTTCCGGTCGGGCCGTTGCGGTGTTTGGCGATGATAATATCGGCCTGATTCGGGAACTCGGTAGCTTCATTGTACACCTCATCCCGGTACAGAAACATCACGATGTCCGCGTCTTGCTCCAGCGAACCGGACTCGCGCAGGTCGCTCAACTGCGGGCGTTTGTCCTGCCGTTGTTCGACTGCACGGGAAAGCTGCGCCGCCGACAGCACCGGCACGTTCAACTCACGCGCCAACTCTTTCATGTGGCGGCTGATGTAGCTCACTTCCTGCACGCGGTTGTTCTGGTACGCGCCGCCAGCGTTCATCAGTTGCAAGTAGTCTACCACCACCAGATCAACGCCGTGTTCACGCACCAACCGCATGCACTTCGTCCGCAGATCAAGCGGCGATAGGGCAGCCGAGTCGTCTATGAAAATGCGGAACTGGCTGAGTTTGCCCGCCGCCTGCATGAAGCGCGAGTATTCTTTTTGCGTGAGCTGCCCGCTGCGGAGGTTCTGGGTGTTGATGGCGGCTTCCATCGAAACAAGGCGCTGAACAATCTGGTCAATGCCCATTTCCATGCTGAAGATGGCGATGCGCTTGTTCAGTCGCGCCATGTTAATCGCCGCCGACAGCATGAAACTGGTTTTGCCCATGCCGGGGCGACCCGCGAAAATAATCAGGTCGGACTTTTGCAACCCGCCCGTGAGTTTGTCGAGGTCTTTGAATCCGGTGGGCGTGCCAACGGCGAGTTGGCTGTCCTGCATCAGACGCTCAATGCGGTCTGAGTAGGCGATGATCGCTTCGCTCATCGGAACCAGATCACGCGAAAGCTGGCGTTCGCTGACATCGAACAGCTTGGCCTCGGCATCGCTGATGACCTGTTCGAGGGTGAGTTCCTCGTTCAGTGCCAACGCTTTAATCTGGTCAGAAGCGACCATCAGGCGGCGGCGGGTGGCAGCGCGTTCTACCAAGCGCCCGTACACTTCGGCATGAACCGAGGTGGGCGTGTTGTTTATCAGCTGCGTCAGGTAGGCCGGGCCGCCGATGTCGTCCAACTGGTTGTAGGCACGCAGTTCTTCGATGACCGTGATATATTCGATGGGCTGCGTGCGGTCAGCCAGCCGACCAAACGCTTGCCAGATGTACTGGTGGCGGACGAGGAAGAAGTCATCGGCACGCAAAAATGCCGCCAACCCGTAATAGGAAACCGGGGAAATGAGTACCGCGCCGATGGTTGCTTCTTCGGCTTCCTGACTGTAGATCGTCTGGGCGGCGTCCCAGTTGGTAAACATGTCGCTCATAAGGATCAGGTGTAACTGAGATGAAAACGGCGCGAGTGAACGCACCGTTTTTGTTTATTACCGATGGCAGAGAATGGCCGGAGCCATTCGGATCATTCTTCGTTCTCGTCCAGATCATCCAGATCGAGCGTATCCAGAAAATCGGCAAAGGCGCTCAATTTCTTAGAATCGGTGGGTGCTTCGGTAGGCGCACTGGGTAGTGTGCTTTCGGCCTCGATGTCCTCATCGGGGGCTTTGGCCGCTTTGTCCATGACCATATCCGCTACAAAAATTGGCACTTCCACGCGCACCGCAAGGGCGATGGCATCGCTGGGGCGCGAGTCGATTTCAACCTGTTCCCCGGCAACTTCCACCACCACCCGCGCATAATACACTTCGTTGCGCAGGTCGCTGATGAGGATGTGTACCACCCGACCGCCCAATTCCTGAATGACCGATTTCAACAGATCATGCGTCAGGGGGCGCGGAGAGGGCATGTCCTGGAGTTTTACCGTGATCGCATCGGATTCGCACGGGCCAATCCAGATGGGCAGATAGCGTTCGCTGTTGGCATCTTTCAACACCACAACCCGGTGCTGCGACATCAAGCTGACACGAATACTATCAATGATGACCTCTATCATAATGTCCTGTTCAACGCCTCGTATACGCTACATCCGATTGGTGAGATTATACACCGAAGCAAGGTGCTGGCAACCATTCTGGCGCGTGTGTCCCTATAATCTCATGAGGCCATTAGCGAAGGGGTCGGCAAATACGCAGCACCGGTTTAGCCTTTCGGTGGCTTCCACGAATTGACTCTACTCCTGCGGCGGGACTATAATCAAGCCTACATGCCCCCGTAGCTCAAGGGATAGAGCAGTCGCGTCCTAAGTGAAGGGCTGTGTGTTCGAGTCACACCGGGGGCGCACCGGCACAAAAACGCGCTCCGTCAGCGCGTTTTTGTTTGCCTGAATACTTCGTGAAAAAATGTACAGACTGTCGCGCTACTGTGATAGAATCGCGTCCGATCAATCAGGGAGAGGTGCAATATGGGTTGGCCGGTCATTCTGGCGCATGGCACGCTCGGCATCTGGGACGAGATTATTTTCGTGAGTATTGCCCTCATTTTCATCGTGATGATGGGCATTAGCTGGTTGCGCAGCCGGGGCGATATAGATGAGGACGCCGCGCTCGATCATTCCGAAGAATCCGTTCCGTCCTCTGAGCATCCATCCGATCATGAACCCGCCGCCCCGGATCGTTTCCGTCTGGAATAAATCGCTCATGTTGTCTCGCCTGCCGCGTTACCTCCCGCTGGTTTTGTTGATTCTCCTGCTGGTCGCCCCGCTTCCCGCCAGCGCACACGGTTATCTTTTGCGTGCCATCCCCGAAGATGGCGCGGTGCTGGAACGTGCGCCTGCCCGTTTGCAATACTGGTTTAGCGAAGAATTGGAATCCGAGTTCAGCACGATTACGGTGCGTGACCAGACGGGGAATCTCGTTGCGTCTGGCGGGGTGTCGGCGGAGAACAGTTCGCTGCTCACCGTGCGCCTGCCGCGTGGTTTGCCGGATGGCGCGTATATCGCTGATCTGCGACTCGCCTTTGCCAGCGATGGGCATGTGATTGCCCAGAGTCAGGTGTTTTTCGTGGGCGTGGCAGCGGGGACGGTGAGCAGCAGCGGCGTGCGTTCGCAGGCTGACCCGTTGGAAATGGCGTGGCGCGGGCTGCTGCTGGCCTCCACCCTGACGTTGTTTGGCGTGTTCACGCTGTACGCGGGGATTTTGTTGCCGGCATGGGGCAGTTCGGCGCATCCTGCCGGCTTATTGCCGCCGCGTGTCATGCACCGCTTGAGCGCGGTCATCGGGGTGGCGTTTGGCGCGGCGGTGGTCGGCAGCCTTCTGGCGCTTCTCCAGCAGGCGATGGCCTTTTTTAACGCGGACATCGGTCAGGTGCTTGCCAGCGGGTTGTGGAATGTGGCGCGGGTGGGAACCCGTTTTGGCGATTTGTGGACGGCGCGGGTGCTGCTGCTGGCGCTGACGGCGGGGTTATTCGCCGCCAGCCATGCCTTCCGCGACGAACAACCGGAGCTGGTGCGTCCCTTCTGGAGTGCCGCCGTTTGGCCGATGACGATTGTGCTAGGGACTTTTAGCGTGGGCAGTCACGCGGCGGGTTCGTTGATTCTGCCATGGGTTGCGGTGTTCAACGACTGGTTGCACATTCTGGCGGTGGGCTTATGGGCGGGCGGGTTGACGGCGCTGGCGCTCGTTCTGCCACCTGCGCTTGCGCCTTATGAGGGGGATGCTCGGCGATTGGCGCTGCTGGCGGTGCTGCGGCGTTTCTCGCGTTGGGCGACGGCGGCGCTGCTGCTGGTGATTGCCAGCGGCGTTTATAGCGCGGCGCTGTGGATCGGAAAACCGTCCGACATCAGCCAGACGCCTTTTGGCGGGGCGCTGCTGCTCAAGCTGATTCTGGTGGCGGGGCTGCTGCTGGTCGGGTTGGTGCATCATCTTGCGCTGCATCCGGCGCGGTATGCCCGCTGGCAGGCGGCGCTGCGTCCGCTGGTGACGCGGGTGCAGGCGTTTGTACCCTCGCTGCGGCTCGAAATGCTGGTGGCCGCGATGGTCATCCTCAGCGTGAGTCAGTTGAGTGCCACGCCGGTTCCTGTGCCGGATTTTGTTCGCAACAGCGTTCCGCCACCTAGCGCCACGCAAACGGTGGGCGATCTGGACATCCTGTTCACGCTCACACCGGGCGGGCCGGGGGTGAATACCTACGATGCGCTTATCACCCGCGCCGGACAGCCTGTAGACGGGTTGGGCGTGAAGGTGCAGATGGTAGACCCGAATCGGGATCGGCGCAGCCGTTGGCTGACCGCCGAGGATTCCGATAGCGGGTTGTATGTGTCGGCTGGCGCTGAACTGGATCAGGCGGGGGCGTGGTGGTCGCTGGTGGATGTGACCCTGCCGGACGGGACGCAGCAGCGTGCCGCGTTCCGATGGGATATTTCGGAGGCGGCTTCCGTGATTCAGGCGCACCCGCCCGGTGTGGTTCATCTGCTGGCGCTGCTAGGGGTGCTGGCGGCGCTAGGGTGGGTGCTGTACCCGTCTGCCCGTAGAGGGTATGATCGGCTGGATTTGAACCCTGCCACCGTGACTGTCGGGCTGGCGGCTGTGGCTGGAACGGTATTTTTCACCCTTGTGGGATTTGTGTTCATTCTGAACGCGCAGGCACAGTACGAGGATTCGATTAATCCACCGCCGACTGTGGTCAATACGGTTTTACCGGACGCGGATTCGATTATGCGCGGTATGGCGCTGTATACACAGGCTTGCGCGGGGTGGGAAGGTAGCGCCCTGCGCGACTTGATCGAACGACTGCCGCGCACCCGCGACGATCAGCTATTGGCGGCCACCCGCGACGGTTGGATGGGGCTTCCGGCCTGTTTGCCCATCCCCGACGAGCTTGCCCGCTGGAATCTGGTGAACGCGATTCGCACTTTTGAGGCTGCTGCCCCGCCAGCAGGTTGAAACCATTACGAGGAGGATTGACGATATGACTCTCACTGTCACCGCCGCGCCGGACGATCAAGCACTGGCTGATCGCATCGGGCATGATCTCAAAGCCAACGGTCAAACGGTTGTTCCCGAAGTGGCGGCCGGTTCCAAGAACCTGTTAATCGCCATCTTTTCACCCGCCAGTGTGAATAGTCCGGCGGTTCTGGGGCAAGTCTACCGCGCTCTGGACAACGGTCAGCATGTGATTGCGGTGCTGGCGAAGCCTACGCCGCTGCCCAAACTGATTGACCACCTGCGCCCGCTGGACTTCAGCACCGACTACCAGCCGGCGGCGCTGCTGACCGAAATTCAGCGGTTGACCGCGCCCGATGCGCCCCTGCCTCTGAAGGTGCTGACCCCGAATACGCGCCGCAAGAACAATAATCTGGGCTACTGGCTGGCGCTGCTGGCGTTGGTGTGGTTGATTATCGGGTTTGTGGCGATTGGCATCGGCGGCCTGCAAGCCCCCCGCGATGAATACAACTCGATTGAAACCATTGAGGCGGCGACAGTGAACGCGGTTCTGGCGCGTAATATCCCGCGCAGCACGGATGAAGCCGCCAATTTCCCGGCTACCTTGCTGGCCGCACCGACAGCACAGCGCCCGCTGCTGATCGGCACGGCGACGGCGATCAACGCGCCCCGCCCGACCCGCAGCAGTCCTTAACGAACCCCGCGCTTAGGCGTAGAATCAAAAGCGGCGCCCCGAAGGACGCCGCTTTTGAAATCGGGCTGAACTTAGATGTTGCGAACCAGATTCGAGAAGATGTTGCCGATGGCCGGGCCAAGCAGCGCCAGAATGACGATCACGACAACGGCGACCAGCACGAGGATGAGCGCGTATTCGACCAGTCCCTGACCTTCTTCACGAGGCATGTACATCATGATGAGAACTCCTTGATTGATAATTCGTTAATGATTGGTGCGATATTCACCATTAGTTAAACTATAAATTGGATTTCGTGTGCGAGTCAATAGCGATTTCACAATCTTTATGAGTTCTGCACAAATCCAAATTTGGGTATGTGTGGCGGTTCGCTGCCGACGATTTGCTTTTACAATGTGACCTGCACCCGATGAATTCCGGTCGCGCCGCTGGGTGCCACATCCGCCACGCGCTCGATCTGGGGTGTGCCATTGCCGTCCACGCAGCGCACTTCAAACAGATGATCGCCCGCTTCAAAAGGCCACTCGTAGCGCCAGAGTACCCATGTGGTTTGCGACATCGGGCGGCGCAGATCAGCTTCCACCCATTCCCCTTCATCTACGCGCACTTCCACCTTCGAGATGCCACGATCACCGGCATGAGCGATTCCGCCCACCGGGACGCGCTTCTGATCGCCTTCACCCGTCAGGTTGTCAATGGCTACGGTGTCAATCATGGACGTGGCACGCATGAGTGCCGCTTCATCCCAACCGCGCCGCACCCAGTAGCCTTCGTCCCACGCCGCCACCGCTTCGATAGTCGAAATCCATTTGGGCTGCTTCATGCCGTAATGATTCGGGATGTAAATGCGCAGCGGGAATCCGTGTTTCACTTCCAGCGCCAGCCCGTCCCACGCATAGGCCAGCATGATGCGTGCATCTTTGCGGATCAGGTCAAGCGAGACATATTCATCGAAACTGTCCGCCGAACTGATCTTCAAATAAGTTGCATCCGCTTTCAGGGGGACATCTTTGAGCAGCGTTTGCAGGCTGACCCCCGTCCAACGCTGTGTGCCGATCAAGTCCCCGCCCACGCCGTTCGAGATGCAGGCCAGCGTCACGAACTCATCTACCGCCGGATAAGCCCGAATCTGGGCGAGTGTCATTTCCAGCGGGGTATCCACTAGACCCTGCCATTGAAGCCGCCACTCGGATTCGCGTATCGAGGGCGGTAGCAGGTTGATGTCAATGCGGTAATGGTTGGTCAGCGGTGTCAATTCCGGGCGTGTGCCGGGGACAGGGAGCAGCGGATCATCGGCATTGGGCAGCGCGTTTGTTTCTGACCACGCCTGCGCGGTGGTGAGGGGGGTGGTGGGAACGGTTTCGCCAGTGGATGCGCTGACGGTGGCGGCGGGTTTGCCGGAGGCGATCAACGCGCCCAGACCCGCGCCGACGACGGTTACAACTGCGGTTGCGCCGCCCAGTGTGACCAGAAAGCGGCGGCGATCCATCACCAGCACATGATCTTCGGGGATGGGGGGCGCAGGGGGCATAGACGGAACAATCGCCACTTCCGGCGCGGTCAGTCGTTCATACGCCCATGCCAGCGCCACTCCCCAGCCCCCGAATGTCGCCAGAATCCAGAAGCTACTGAACAGCGGGCTGGTGGTCGCCACAAGGTTGACCGCCGCGCTGATGAACATGACGGGTGCGCCCACCGCAAGGCCGACTAGCAGCCCCAGTAGCCGCCAGCGGGACGGTCGCGCCATCTGGAACAGGTTGAAGCCCACGCCGCCCGCCACTGCGCCTGTTACCAGCAGCCCGATCACCGCCAAAACCTGTTCGGCAATCTTGGCGGCGCTGGAGGTTTCGCCAAGCTGGAAGGTGGTGATGAGGGTCACAATGGTGCGGATGCCGAACCGGATGATGTCGCCGGGTAGCACACGACTCGCCCAGTCGAACATATCAAACGGCGCGAAAGGGGTGCCGATGATTTGTGCAGCCAGATACAGGAGGGCAGTTAGCGCCAGCGCCAGCAGCGCTCCGATCAACGCGCCCCAGCGCAGCCCCGGTTTCGGTTGCTTTCCCATAGTTGTTCACCTGTTCCAATAATTATGTGGAGTAGATTACTTCCATTTGAATAGGGATATTGTATGCGCAGAGTCGTAGTTCGGGCGGTAATTTGGATTTTTTCTAGGCGAACGCTTACAATCATGGTTCTTGATCGGCGCGACTGGATGACCGCCGCGCCCTGTACAAAGGCGTTTATTATGATCGTTGTGGATGCTCATCAGGATATTGCTTATAACGTGCTGTGCTATGGTCGTGATTACCGCCGCAGCGCACTGGAAACCCGCAGCATCGAAACAGACCCCGCGCTGATCGCACGCCGGGGGAGTGCTACGCTCGGCTTGCCGGACGCGCTGCTGGGGCGGGTGGCGATCACGTTTGCGACGCTGTTTGTAGCGCCCGATGATGGCGACCCGAACGCGCCTTGGGCGAACTTTAGCTACAAGACACCCCAGCAGGCTTATAAGCTGGCGATGGATCAACTGGATTACTACAACCGGTTGGCGGACAGCACGCCGAAGGTGCGCCTGATTAAGACGGTTGCCGATCTGGACGCGGTGCTGGCGACATGGGAAGACGGCAAGCCGATGTCCGAACGTCAGCAGGGGATGGTGCTGCTAATGGAAAATGCCGACCCCATCCTCGAACCGAAGCAGTTCGAGGAATGGTACGAGCGCGGCGTTCGGTTGGTTGGCCCCGCATGGGAAGCTACGCGCTATGCAGGCGGTACCGGCCATCCGGGGCCGCTGACGAAACTGGGCTATGAACTACTGGAGGTGATGGCGAGCTTTAACGCCATCCTCGATCTGTCGCATCTGGCAGAGCAGGCGTGTATGCAAGCCCTCGACCGCTACGAGGGGATTATCATCGCCAGCCACAGCAACCCGCGCAGTTTCCGCAATACCGATCGCCATTTGACGGATGAGGCCATCAAGCGCCTTGCGGAGCGCGAAGGCGTGATGGGGATTGTTCTTTACAACCGTTTCTTGAGCGATAACTGGACAACCGGCGACCCCAAGAGCAACGTCCCGCTAGATGTGGTCTTGAGCGCGATTGATTATGTGTGCCAGATGACGGGCAGTTCCGCGCATGTGGGCATCGGCAGCGACTTTGACGGGGGCTTCGGTCTGGAGAGTACGCCCGACGGATTGGATACCGTCACCGACCTGCTGCGGATTGGCGATGGCCTGCGGGCAAAAGGCTACCCGGAAGCGGACATTGAGGCCATCCTCAGCGGTAACTGGCTGCGAAAACTACGCCAAGCCCTGCCAGCCGGATAAGGCGTGATTCTATGATTCGTATCGCGCAGTTTGGCATTGCCATTGGCATTCTCGGAGCCGTGTTGACGTTCATGGGATTGTTCCCCGGCGTTACCGGCCTCGAACCGGCAAGCGGCATTGGCATCATGCAGATTTTCACCATTTTGACCGGATTCACGCTGCTCATCACGGGCGCGTTGATTTACGTCAAGTTCACGTTCTACAACAACAGCAGCGCCAATTTGCTTCAGCAGATTGGCGTTCGTCTGGCACTCACGGGGCTGCTGTTCGCTTCGATGACCGGCATTGCCGATGTCCTCGGTTTCGGTTCGCACCCCCGCACCGCCACCTCGGACGTGCTGTTCGGGGTGCTGCAAGCGGCAGGCATCATCGGCAGCTTTGTGATGGCCTGCATCGGTGTGCTGATTTACGCGCTGGCTGGCGAACCGGATTAAGACATTACGTGCAACAACGATATTGAATTTTATAGTTTCTTAGAACGAGCTTAACAAACCCCTGTTATGTTCGTTCTGTGTTCTTTACTATTCCATAAGGGGTGTCCTCGTATGCGTAAGTTTGCGATCATCGCCGTCCTGTTGATGGTGTTTGCAGCCGTTATTCCTGCTTTTGGGCACGAAGATTCTAATTCGGGGCATATTCGGATTGTGCATCTTTCGTCAGATGCTCCTGCGGTGGATGTGTATGTGAATGGTCAGAAAAGTGATGTGGCTGGACTGTCGTTCGCGCATGCTTCGGCGTGGGCTGAACAGGGCGCGGGTTCGGTTCAGGTCGCGCTTGTACCCACTGGTGAAACCAAGCCAGTCACCACCCCGGTTCAGTTCATGCTGGACGCGAATGGGTGGCTGACGGTGGCGGTGGTTGGTTCGGCGGTCAATGGCACGCTGAAAATGGTGGCGATTGTTGAAGATTACCAGCCGATCGCGGAAGGTAGCAGCCGAGTCACCGTGTTTCATGGCATCGAAGACGCTCCCACCGTTGATATTCTGGTGGATGGCGCGACGGTCATTCGTGAACTGGCCTTCCCCGGCATTCGTGGTGACAACGATGGCGCGGTCAGCCTAGACGTTGCCGCTGGCACTCATCATGTGAAGGCCGTTCCATTCGGTCGTTCGCAGCCCGTTGTGCTGGATCAGGGTCGCGTCATTTTCGTGACCGGTGTGAACTATCTGATCACGGCGGCGGGTACGGTTGCCGAACCCCGTCTGGTGATTGTGGCTACCAACCCGGCATAGGGTTATTGGCGTTTGCGAGTATTAGGGTAAGGATCAACGGAGCCTGTGTGAGTGGCTCCGTTTTTGTTGTCCATTTTCCGTTCAGATGATGACGGCGGACAGATGCGGGTCGGTGGGCGCATCGGTACGCGGCGGCGGGACGGGCGCTACCGGCGCGGCGGGCGGGTTGAGCAGTTCCACCAGCAGCGCGGTGAGATCGTTTTCAAAGCGGGCGCGGAAAGTTTTGAACGTTTCGCCCGCCCGCAAGCCGTACAGGGTGTAGGTGAAGTTTTCCTCGACCTGTTTGCCGGGGATGAGCATTTCCGGTTCCCACCGATCTGCCAGCACCCATACGCCTTGCGTGCGCTGATATAGCTCAAACCCGATTCGCACTTCACTTTGCTTGCCGGTCATCTGCACATCGAATGCGACGGGCAGGATGGAACTGCGCTCATTCACTTTTTTGCCGAAAGCCCCGATTAGCCCGTGCGCAATCGGGCGCACCTGCCGACTCAGTTGTTCGGGGGTGTGTTTGGCTCGTCCGCGCCGCGCCGCGTTCAGGCGGTTGACGTGGCGGCGGGTAGCGATCACCTGACTGCGGTTCACGCGACCATACGGGTCGTACTGACAGATGCGCAGCGCGGTCATTCGCCAGCCTTGCAGGTAGTCGTTCGTTTTTCCCAGCGGCAGTTTGCGAATGTGCCACGCGCCCTCCGGGGCTGTTGCCGGAAGTGATGCGTTTTGAGCGTTCAACTGCCAGCCTGCACGCCGTCCTGCCGGACTGTTCGGGTCTACAAACAGGGTGTTGGCATAGGGCGGTTGCCAGACCTCAAAATGCGGGGCGCGGCTAAATAACAGCCGCAGCACGATGAATATCAGCACCACGCCGACCAGCAGCGCCAGCGCGATTACCGCGGCGATGATGACCTGTACCGGATCATTCCAGTTGATCGGGATGCGCTGGCGCAGGTCGTTCAGGATGGTGCGCCCGGTGTCCTGATTGTCGGCGGGCAGCGGCGGCGGAAGCGGGGTGGGGCTGCCTTCAGCGAGGGCGGGAAATGATAGGGTGAGGGGGGCGAAGTTGCTGCGAATGTTGGCGCTGCCCGAAGCCTCCACTTCGTCTACCCCGACTGCCACCCGGAAGGTTTGCACGCTGTCCGGCGGGAAGGCGCTGGTCTGGAAGGTGAGGGCGACGGTGGTGATGGCCTGCGCTGGCAGGGGGGCAACGGTGGCGCGTGCCACTTCTTCGCTCGTCGAGAGAATGTTGAGCAGCGCTGTCGCCGGCAGGGAAGCCGCACCGCCGCGATTCCACACCTCAAATTCCACGACAGCCAGCCCGTCCGGGGTGAAGCGGTTGCGGAGGTTGTTAATGGTATAGTCCGGTTCTTCCGGCGGTGGCGTTTGTGCCATCACCGGGAAGGCCATCATCAAACAAAGAACTAGCAGAATGAACCCGCGCATATTATCACCTGAACCCATCGCGCATGATGATCTTAATCAACTATAGGCCGTCCCGACACGCTTTCCAAGTCAATTGTCCTACTTACATTCTAGTGTGCCTCCATAATGGAGATTTATACTTACCCCCAAAGTCAAGACCACAAAAAGGCAAAACTTAGCCCGGCAAAGCCGCAAGTTGTAGGTGGACTTCGGCAGGAGTCCGGTAGTCCAGACTCTGATGGGGACGAGCATGATTA
>Ga0172373_10000460_pt1 | contig 67137 bp, 45 predicted proteins | sample Lak10m_2_FD_114546 | JGI IMG/M metagenome (GOLD analysis project Ga0172373, IMG submission 114546) | Freshwater microbial communities from Kabuno Bay, South-Kivu, Congo - kab_092012_10m | ecosystem: Environmental > Aquatic > Freshwater > Lake | place: Democratic Republic of the Congo... | reverse complement strand
TTTTTGTCAGTTTTTGCGTTTTTGAAGGCGCATAGCCGGTGCTACGCAACTGAAAAAAGGTGAAAAATGGCGAAAAATGAGCCGTTTTTGACTCGGCGAGAGAATCCTGAACAAGCTCTTAGTCCACTTTGGAAAATTTTACCGGAGAATCCGGGCGGAGGAAGAGTACCCCCGTGGTACAAACTGTATCCCCCGCCTGGATTCCCTCCAGTATCTCCACCATTCCCGACTGCCGGACTCCGGTTTTAACGGTCACGAATCTGGCCTTTCCTTCTTTACACAGGATTACCTTTTTGTCCCGCGCCTGCGGAATAACAGCCTGATTGGGAATCATCAGGGCCTGTGGTTTATTTTTCAGAATCAGATTAACCTCGGCAAAGGCACCCGGCAGAAGGCCGCGGCTCTCGCGCACCATCGCGCGCACGAGCAGGTTGCGTGCATCCTCGGAAATCATCTGCTCGGTAGCTGTTACCGTAGCGGTATGTTCGGATGCATCGCCCTCAACCCTGAAGTTGACACCCTGGCCCACTCTGATAAGCTGGTTGTATTTTTCCGGGATGCTGAAATCCAGCTTCAGCCCGCTGCTGGCGCGAATGGTGGTCACCACCGTTGAAGGGGTTACATACGCGCCCGGACTCAGCCTGCGAAGGCCGATAACGCCGTCGTAAGGCGCGCGAAGTTCCGTTTTGGATATGTTGATGCGCACCAGTTCCATATCCGTCTTCAGTGTCTGTACATTCAGCACTGCCAGATCGTACTCCTGCTGACTCACCCCCTTTACCCTGAGCAATTCTCCCAGGCGCTGTTCCGTGATTTCGGCCTGACGAAGCTGGGTTTCCAGTTTCTTCTGCTGCGCTTTCAGGTCTTCATCAAATATTTTGAGCAGCAAATCTCCCTTTTTCACCGAACGGCCCTCGGGGAGGTTGATACTGATAACACGGCCGGATGCCTCCGGATGCAACTCCGTTTCCTCGGCCGGAACAAGAGCACCTGCCGCCGTCACGTTTTCAGCAAGTTCGGTGGCGCGGGCTACGAAACCCTCTACCGCGCCGACAGACAGAGCCCCTCCCTGTGGCGGCCCACTTGCAGGCTTTTCACTCTTGTTACAGGATACGGCAATCAGGGCCGATGCGAAGAGAAACCCGAGCTTTTTCATAGAAGCTGTTTTTGTTGTCGTCCGCCGCAATGAAATGGCCGGCCAGACGGGATAGTTTTTGTGAAAAGCAAACGCTTAAATTGCCAGCAAAACACCAAATGCAAGCACCGACGCAATCAGTCCGTACATGAAGATATTATAGCAGATACTCAGATACTGGTACTTCTTGGCGAGTACAATTCCGAGAAAATAGAGGTCTCTGCTCATGGAACTGTAAAGAAATTCAGGGTCTGAGAGCATCTCGTTCACACCCCACTGGAAATCCTCCAGCGGCATGCTGTGAAAGTTTCCGAAAAAGAGCAGATTGGCTTTCCGCTGTTTGATGGCTTCACGCGTTACTTTGCCCTCCGTAATTTTGGGCCTGGTGGCCAGGGTGGCAAAAACCATGGAACCCAGACAAGTACAGGTAAGCAATATAACCGGTACAAGCAAGTTGATATCCACCTTTTCGCTCTCCTGCAAACGGGGAAACAGATTGGAAACAAGAATGGAAATAACCACCGCATTCACCGAGAGCATGATGTTGGCCTTGCTGTCGGCCATGGCGCTCAGGTTGGTGTGCGTGCGATAGGTGGTACGATACATGGTTTCGACACCCCGTCCGGTTCTGGTCATCTTGATTTCGCTTTCCGTTTCGCGAATGGCTTTTTTTATGTCACCACCGCGCTCTTTTTCATCGAGCAGAGATATTTCATCCACAGAAGGGGCGGCATCCGGATTCAGCCTCCGTTTTTGTTTGAGCAGCGACTGTACGTGCTTGGCCTTCCGTTTATTGAACAACTCCTGCGCCACAACGGTGTGGTACTCATGCGTGAGCATGAAATTCAGCTCGAAGTCAACCCACTCGTTATCGCTCATCACGATAGCTCTGGTGAGTGCAAACTCCTGCCGGAGCCTGCTGTTCCTGTCCCAGTATGTCTGCATACCGAGGTGACTCAGATCTGCGTCGCAGATAATCTGTTCCAGCACAGAGAAAGGTTTCTGTGGTACACGGGTGGCCCTGATACAGGCCTTTATGTCGTTCAGTTCGTCTTCGCTCACCTTCCCTGTCAGGAAGCGTTCGGCGTGGCCACAACTGCGCTCTTCATGCTCTTCGGGCCCATCGGTGTATCCGGAATCGTGGAACCAGGTGGCAAGCAGCAACACCGTCATGTCTCGGTCGCCCAGCCTGAAACCTTCACCCAGTATCCTGGCAGCAGCTACCGTCTGAGCGGTATGCTCTGGATTGTGAAAGACATATTTTTCCGAAAGATTTCCGGCGAAGAAGTCTCTGATGTGTTGTTCCGTTTCCTGCAGCAAATGCTCCGTCATGGCTTCAAGTGTAAATATCGGCTGTAAAGATATATCAGTATTTCAATAATCTCACGCACTTGATTTCTTTGCCTTACCTTACGCCTTATATTAAAGCGTTTCCGGTTATGGTCAAGCCCTTTTCTCTGCTCACCGATTTCGATATTGCGCTCTTCCAGAGTGGCAAACATTTTCGTCTTTATGAAAAAATGGGTAGCCATATCGTTTCTTTGGAAGGTGAAAAGGGGGTTTGTTTTTCTGTATGGGCACCCAACGCAAAAAGGGTTTCTGTAACGGGTGATTTCAACAACTGGAATCCGGAAAGTCATGTGTTGCTTCCCCGGTGGGACAGCAGCGGCGTGTGGGAGGGCTTCGTCCCGGGTCTCGGAAAAGGCACTGTTTACAAGTACCATATCGAAACGCACGCTGGAATTGCGCTCGACAAAGGAGATCCGTATGCACGCTCCTGGGAAATTCCGCCCAAAACAGCGTCGGTTGTCTGGGAGTTCGATTATAAATGGAAAGACAATAACTGGATATCCGGTCGTTCAGCACAAAAGGACGCACCAAAGCCGTACTCCGTTTATGAAATACACCCGGGGTCATGGAAAAAAATCGGAGACGATGGAAACCGCTCGCTCAGTTTCCGCGAACTGGCCGATGATCTGGTACCCTATGTGAAAGATATGGGTTTTACGCATGTCGAACTGATGCCCGTCATGGAGCACCCATACTTTCCGTCCTGGGGTTACCAGATTACAGGTTACTTCGCTCCCACCAGCAGGGCCGGTTCTCCCGAAGATCTGATGCACCTCATTGACAGATTTCATGAAGAGGGGATAGGGGTCATTCTCGACTGGGTACCCTCTCACTTTCCGGGCGATATTCACGGTCTTTATTTTTTCGACGGCACGCACCTGTATGAATACGCCGATATGAAACGCGGCTATCACCCCGACTGGAACAGTTACGTGTTCGACTACGGCCGAAACGAGGTGCGGAGTTTTCTCATATCCAACGCACTCTTCTGGCTCGACAAATACCACGCCGACGGCTTGCGGGTGGATGCCGTAGCCTCCATGCTGTACCACGATTACTCCAGAAAGGAGGGGGAGTGGATACCCAATATATATGGCGGCCGCGAAAATCTGGAGGCTGTCAGTTTCCTGAAGGATTTCAACGAGGCCGTTTACAGCAATTACCCCGGCGTGGAAACCATTGCCGAGGAAAGTACCGCCTTCCCCGGAGTAACCCGCCCTGCCTCCGATGGCGGACTCGGGTTTGGACAGAAATGGATGATGGGCTGGATGCACGATGCACTCCAGTATTTCAAAAGACCCATGATTTTCCGGCGTTTTCACCAGAACGAGATCACTTTCTCCATGGTGTACATGTTCTCCGAAAAATTCATGCTGCCGCTGAGTCACGACGAAGTGGTACACCTGAAAGGATCGCTTGTTCATAAAATGCCCGGCGATGAATGGCAGAAATTTGCCAATCTGCGCGCCCTGCTCGGTCATCAGTGGATGCACCCGGGGCATCAACTGCTGTTTATGGGCGGTGAAATAGGACAAACAACCGAGTGGAGTCACGATCTTGGGGTGCCCTGGCAACTGCTGCAGTACGACTACCACAAAGGAGTACAAAACTGGGTGAAAGCCCTCAACAGGGTGTATGCCTCCCGTCCGTCGTGCTGGCAGAACGCCTTTTCTCCGGAAGGTTTTGAGTGGATTTCAGGCGATGATATTGGCAACTCCGTGATTGTTTACCTCCGAAAAGGCGGGCCTGACGATCCGACGTTGCTCGTAGTGTGTCATTTCAATGTGAATCCCATAGAGACCTACACTATAGGCGTGCCTTACCCCGGCAAGTGGACGGAGATTCTGAACAGCGACGACAAACAGTTCGGAGGGAGCGGCATAACCAACGGCGTACTCCATTCCATCAACGAACAGACACACGGCAGGGAAAACTCCGTCACCATTCACCTGGCTCCGTTGAGTATAATGGTGTTTGAAGGGGAAAAACCACCCAAAGAAGCGGTACCATCAAAAGTGTGATCACTTTTTACCTACCTTTGCGCCCTCATTGATCAGGCATTTATCTTCAAGCTATGAAATTCGGCGTAATAGTTTTCCCGGGCTCCAATTGTGATGACGACATGGTTCATGTCCTCGGTGAGGTCATGCACAAGAATGTGGTCAAAATCTGGCACAAGGAAACATCGCTTCCTGCGGGCTTCCATCCAGCAGAAGACTGTATAGTCCTGCCCGGCGGTTTCTCTTACGGAGATTATGTCCGCTCGGGAGCCATCGCTCAGTTCTCTCCGGTAATGACAGCAGTCAAAGCTTTCGCCGGTGAGGGCGGTTACGTGTTCGGTGTATGCAACGGTTTCCAGATACTCTGTGAAAGCGGTCTGCTGCCCGGTGCCCTGCTGAGAAACGAAAACCTGAAGTTTATCTGCAGCAATACCTGGATAAAACCTGTTACCAATCATTCGCCCGTTACTACAGGCCTCGAACTGAACCGGGCCCTGAAAATACCCATAGCACACGCTGAAGGTCGCTACTATGCCGACGAAAACACCCTGAACGAACTGGAAAAGAACGATCAGGTACTGTTCCGCTACTGCGATGAAAACGGAAATGAGAGCCCGGGCTCCAACCCAAACGGCGCCTCCCGCAATATTGCCGGTATCTGCAACGCCGGCCGCAATGTGTTCGGAATGATGCCTCACCCCGAACGCGCCGCCGAAGCAGTTTTGGCCAATACCGATGGTCTTGGACTGTTCCAGTCGCTCACCAACTTCCAGTAATACAGTTACGAAAAGGCGCTTTTCAAAATTTTTTAACAATTTTTGCACCCGTTTTGGAACAAAAGCCAAAACAGGGATATTTTTTATTGTATATTCCAAAGAAAATTCTACCTTTGCGGGAGTTTTCTACAAATTTCATTTTTCCATCAGGCCGGGCCTGTAAAAGGTATCCGGTAGCTGGCAGTGGGCAGTGTTGACTATATTATTTGCGACTCGGCAATCAAAAGGATTTGGGGGGTAGTTTCCGGGATCAGATTCAGCAGTCGTTCGTCATGCCGTCAATCCGTCCCGGGGCCACGTAAAGTCAACACTTTTATGAATTCTTTCCAACAGCTCGGCCTCGCCGACAACCTGCTGCAGGGTATCGCTGCGCTCGGTTTTGAAAATCCCACACCCATTCAGGAAGCAGTTATTCCTGTCGCACTCGAAGGAGACACTGATCTTATCGCACTGGCCCAGACCGGTACCGGAAAAACAGCTGCATTCGGTCTGCCACTCCTTCAGCGCATTGACCCGTCGGCACGCAGCGTGCAGGCACTCATCATGTGCCCGACCCGCGAGTTGTGCGTTCAGGTAGCCAACGACCTCGAAAATTACTCCCGTTTCGCTCACCAGTATAAGGTAGTGGCCGTTTACGGCGGCGCAGGTATCGAAGGCCAGATCCGACAGTTGAAAGCAGGCGCGCAAATCGTTGTGGCCACTCCGGGCCGACTCATGGATTTGATGAGCCGCCGCGCCATCAGGCTCGACTCGGTGGAGCGTATCGTACTCGATGAAGCCGATGAAATGCTCAACATGGGCTTCAAGGAAGCTATTGACGAGATTCTCGCCGATTGCGAAAACAGGGAGTCAATATGGCTTTTCTCTGCCACTATGCCCGAGGAGGTGCGCCGCATCGCCTCCACCTACATGGATAACGTAAAGGAAATCACCGTAGGCGGCCGCAACCAGACCAACGAAAATATCGAACACCGCTACTATGTATGCCGCGCCGACGACCGCTACGCAGCACTCAAAAGGGTGGTGGATGCCAATCCGGGTATCTACGGACTTATTTTCTGCCGTACCAAAATAGAAGCCAAGGAAATCGCCGAACAGATGATCCGCGATGGCTATAACTCCGATGCCCTGCATGGCGACCTGGCCCAGGGCGACCGCGACCGGGTGATGCAGCGCTTCCGCGAAAAAAACCTCCAGCTCCTGATCGCTACCGACGTAGCAGCGCGCGGACTCGACGTGCAGGAAATCACGCACGTCATCAACTATGGCCTTCCCGATGAGATAGAAATTTATACACACCGCGCAGGCCGTACCGGACGTGCAGGCAAAACCGGTGTGAGCATTTCCATCATCACACCCAAGTTTGAAGACCGCATCTCTCAAATCGAGCGCAAAAACAAGGCGAAGTTTACCAAGCATCCGCTCCCTACAGGTATGGAAGTTTGTGAACAGCAGTTGTACCAGATTATTCGGGGTATCCATAGCCAGGAGGTACAGTACGCTGAAATTGAGCCGTTCATGCCCTGGATTATGGAAGAACTGAAAGATCTCACCAAGGAAGAACTGATTAAAAGGTTCGCCAGCGTGGAGTTCAACCGCTTCCTCTCCTATTATAAAAATGCCCCGGATATCAATATCCGACCCAAAGGAGAACGCCGCAGGGGTGAAGAAACAACAACATCCGGACAAATGATCCGCCTGTTCCTGAATGTAGGCGAAATGGATGGAATCAACAAAAAGGACTTCATCAAGTTCCTGTCCCGCAGCTTCGGTGTGCCGGGCGGCAGTATCGGTCAGATTGACCTGAACAAAGCCTACATGCACTTTGATATTGACAATGCGTATGTCAACGCAGTACGTCAGGGCCTCCGGGAATTCACCATCAACGGACGCCGCGTTCGTGTTGATGACGCATCCGCGCAAAAGGACAAAAAACCCAGGTATGAAGACGCCGGATTCGACAAGTGGGAGAAGAAGGGTAAAAAGAAGAAACGTTACTAAGAGCTTGTTCAGGATTCTCTCGCCGAGTCAAAAACGGGCTGCATCTTTCACAAGAATGATGCAGCCCGTTTCTTTTGGTAAATCAGTCTGTACGGAAGACTATTTCAGACTGTCCAGCAGTTCCTGGGTGCCAGTATAATCTTCTCCTGCTTTTTTGGCCGCCTCAATAGCCATTTTTGCATACTTTTTGGCGTTCTTCTTGTCGCCAAGGTCGGAATACAGCCAGGCAGTGGTATCAAGATTATTATAGCCCGATTCCAGCTTCACTGACCGAAGTGACCAGTTCAGGGCGTTTTTCAGGTACTTTTCTCCGGGCTCCAGTTGATGGAACATCCAGGCAATCTGATTCAGAAAATCGGGACTGTCTGAAGGGTAGGTGTTCAGCCACTGAGAGGTAGCATCCAGAAAACCCTCCTGGTCTTCCTGCTGGGCATACCAGAATGCCTTGAACTTCATCAGGGTTTCCCCCTTTGCCGCCGGATAATACTTCAGCATGATAGCCTCCATAGCCGGCATATCGAGATTCCGTTCAACGAAATAACGCATAAAAATGTCGAGTACACTGCTGTTGACTGCCTCCTCAGGTTCGCCCTCGAAGATGACAGACTTGTTTTTCACCAGATAGGCAAACGCCGGGGAGGTGGGATCAGAAACATACTGACGCAACAGCGGATACACGTCGGGGTTGTCAAAAGAGGTCAGCGAAGACACAAACTTTGAGCCGATCTCGGAAGCACGCTGGTCGTTGGCGCTTTCGAGTGCTCCAATCAGTTTCACTACAAAGGGCAGGTCAGAGCGGCCGGATTCGTACTGACGAACCAGGTTTTCAAGCTGTGACCCCGGATCAAGCGCCTTTTCACCGAGTGATATGAAGCCGTTGGGTTCCATATAACCAACCCCCTTGTGTACCAGAGCGCCACTCGCATTCACGAACAGCAGTGTGGGATAAGCCTGCACGCCGTAACGCTCGGACAGCGCAGGGCCTTCCCCTTTTTCCATATCTATCTTGGCACAAATGAAATTCTTGTTGTAGAACTCTGCTACCCGGGCATCGGTGAAAGTACTTTTACTCATCATCTTGCACGGACCGCACCACGTGGTGTAGGCATCCATGAAAACTATTTTGCCTTCCTTTCCGGCCTTGGCAAGAATTTCATCCCAGGTACCGTGTTCGAAGTTTATACCCTGTGCGCCGGCATCCAGCGACGTGAGAAGCGCCAGTGCAATCAGCAGGCATGAATTTTTGAAAGTCATGTAATTAATTTTTGGTGAGAAATAGAGAGAAGGTAAAAATGGCAATAATGGCAAGATTAGTTTGACAACACAATGATAACGAATAAATTTCTGTTCAAGTTCCTGACTGTCCATATTTTTTGAAAACACCGGAGAGCGTCTGTCAGGGCAGGCTCTCTCCGGTGGTGATAACACGCTGCAATTACTTGCAACTCATCTCGATCCGGCTCAAAGGGTCATTATTCGGAAAGCAATTGCCCGACATGACAAAATCCGGCTTGTAACGCAACATATTCGGATCATACAGACCGTTTGTCAGGAACTCGGTCAGGTCGTCAATCTCTTCTCCGGTGAGGCCGAGCGGATGGAAAAATCCGGAAATCCTGTCTTTGGGCACATTTGGATTTTCAGTAATGCCGTTATTGAAATATTCCACCACTTCCCGCAGACTGCGTTTGCTCGCACCGTGAAAATAAAACCCGAATTCTTTCAGGTTGTACAGTTGAGGTACCTTGAACCTGAACATATCTTCGTCGCGGTAGGTAAATCCGGCACGGCCGAGATTGCGCCTGTCATCTTTGTTTGTACGGAAGGTTTCTCGCGGATTCTGATACATATCGTAAACGCCAAGTGCGAAAAATTCGTGAGGTACACTGTTAAGCGACGGACTGTTATGGCAATTCACACAACCCGCCTTGTCGAAAAACAGGATGGCACCGCGTTTCTGCTGCTCCGACATGGCATCATGATTGCCTTTCAGAAACTCCTGAAACGGGGCCTGATTGGTGAGAATGGAGCGCTGATATGCCGCTATGGCAAAGGCAACCGTCTTGCGGGAGTATCGCTCACCGACAGGAATATCCGGGAAAGCCTCATCAAACATCTTCTTGTATCCCAGCTCCTCGGCCAGCGTCGGGTTCATAACCTGACGATGCACAATCAGCGCCCGCTGATTATTCGCCTCCAGTCCTTTGAAGCCCTTGAAGTTAATCTGCGTCAGTGTATCATAATTCCACGATGACTCGGTACCTTCATTCACATCAAAAGTGCCGAAACTGCCAGCCCACAGTGCATTGGTCACATAAGCGAGATTAATGGTTGGCAGCGGACGGGCACCCTGTGCATCCACCTCACTTCCCTGATAAAGCGGGTGTTTGGTGCGGCTTTCTCCCGTCCGGCCAAAACCGATTCCTCCGTCTGCCACACCCTGAAAGCGTCCGGCGGTAAAGCTGCGTTCAGGGACGTGACAACTGCTGCAGGAATAGGTAGCTGTTTCAAAAGTATATTTGGCTTCCAGACCGATTCCGGTCTCGAAAAAGAGCATTTTCCCCAGTCTGACCTTTGCCTCGGTCACCGGGTTTTTCGGATCCTGATTGGGGAGCGAAGCGTAATCATCGCTTTCGGGCATAATGTACCAGTCGCTGGAACCAGTTTTGGAGCGGGTATCCAGCAGGTCGGTCAGCCGCGAATCCAGCCGGGTTGAAGCATCGTGCGCACAGGAAAGCAAATAGGTACTCAGGGCAATCGCTGCCAGGAGTGTCAATGTCCTTTTCATATTATTCAGATTATTAAACAGGCTTTTCCACCCTTCATGAAAAGGATGGCACAATTTGAGAAATCCGCACAGAGGAATGTCCGAATAAATCGCCCAAATATCATGCCATACATCGGGTATTCATCCGGAATAACAGTTTCTAATTAATTTCTAACAGTTTGTTGCGTTTTCAGGAGGAAGCAGGGCTCCTGATGAATGATTTTACTCAAATTTTCGTACTTTTGACCAAATTTGAAAAACTGATGATCCTGTATAACGTGACCGTAACGATTGATCTGGCCATCCACGACGACTGGGTTAAATGGATGAAAAATCAGCACATACCCGACGTAATGAGCACCCGGATGTTCCTCTCGTACCGGATGAGCCGGCTTCTGAGCCACGAACACGATGACGCTGAAATTTATACTATCCAGTATCTGGCCAAAGACATGGCTCACCTCGTGCGCTATAACGAAGAGTTTGCTCCCGAACTCCAGAAACAGCACAGGGAGCGCTACGAAGGCAAATTCGTTGCCTTCAGAACTGTCATGGAGCTGATTGATCACAACGAACCAGGGCATTGAGAAAAGTATCGTTCCAAAGCGGAAGCCTGAAAGGCGTCGTCCGGCTCGAAGGCTCCAAGAGTATCAGCAACCGCGCGCTGATTGCACTCGCGCTCTCTTCCGGCAATGACCCTGCCATGACACCAGCCCGGCTCTCTTCTTCAAAAGACACAGCCACGCTTCAGCACCTGCTTTCGGCACCTCCTGCCAACAACCTCTATGACGCAGGAGACGCGGGAACCACCTTCCGGTTTCTGACGGCTTTTCTGGCGCTGCAGCCCGGCACAAAGACCCTCACAGGCTCCGAACGTATGAAGGAACGACCGGTCGGCCCCCTTGTTCAGGCGCTCCGTATACTGGGTGCACAGATAGAATACCCCGGGAAGGACGGATTTCCTCCGCTCCAGATCGGCCCATTCTCCGACAGCGGTATCCGCGAAATCAGTGTGCAGGCAGATACAAGCAGCCAGTTTATATCCGCCCTGCTGCTCGTGGCACCATATCTTCCGGCCGGACTAACCCTGAAACCGGAGGGGCGACTGGTTTCCGGACCCTATGTGGAAATGACGCTCAGCCTGATGCGGTATTTCGGGGCAGAAACAACCAGAACTCCCAATGCAATCACCGTTTCCCCCGGAAAATATCATCCACGGCCGCTCGCAACCGAGGCCGACTGGTCGGCAGCATCTTACTGGTATGCCCTGGCTGTTTTCGCTGGCGATGTTGACCTGAAACTCGAGGGACTTTTCCGGGAAAGCTGGCAAGGCGATGCCGTTCTGGCCGATATGATGACCCGGTTTGGCCTCTCGACCACTTATGAGGACGATGGCATACGAATCCGAAAAGACGGCAACCCGTCCAAACCTTTTTTTGAGTGGGACTTTTCCGGCTGCCCCGATCTGGCACAGACACTGGCCGTCGTATGCGCGGGCACGGGTACGCAGGGACTTTTCTCCGGACTGGAAACGCTTCACATCAAGGAGACGGACAGAATCGCTGCGCTGAAAACCGAACTGGCCAAAGTTGGCGTATCTTTCCTGAAAATGCCCGCCCGCATGAACAGGCAGGGTATAACCTACTACATGCTGGAAGGAAAGGCAAAGCTGGAAAACACACCCCGCTTCGCCACATGCGGAGATCACCGCATGGCCATGTCATTTGCCACCCTCGGCATGCTCGCACCCGTTGAAATTGAACATCCGGAAGTAGTGAACAAGTCATATCCGGGTTTTTGGGAGGATATGGATCGGATATGAATTTGATGGCAATTATTTACCTTTGACGCCTGATTTGATACCATGCTGAATAAAAATCTACTCCTGGTCGGCCTGCTCATCGGCCTTATGCTACCATCGCTGCTGTATGTCATCCTGCTGAACCTTTTTTCCCTGCTGGAAATAAAGGGCGCCGCCAGCACCACAGGCCTGTCGCAAAATTTCAGGGAAAGAACGCTGGCTATAGTAGCTCTGGCCTCAAACCTGTGGCTTATGAACACGTACCACCGCCGCCGCCAGGAACTGTCCATGCGGGGTGTGGTAGTAGCAACCACAATACTGGCACTGATCTGGCTTTACACCTTCGGAACCAAACTTTTCTGAAATTTTCGACCGTAAAATAATTGTCGGAGTAAAAACAGAGAACAGGAATTAAAAATGCGTAGCTTTACGCATCCATATATCTTTTAACTTCCTCGGTGCCGGGTACAAATCTGCTGTCTTATGAAGAAAATCGGAATTCTCCACGGTAAGGAAGTCTCGTTCCCGGAGGCTTTCGTAGCACGCATCAACGCTAAAAACGTAAAGAATATCCATGCAGAGCCCGTTCTGGTGGATGAACTGATGCAGGGCAACCCGACACCCTATGCTGTCATGATTGACCGCATCAGCCAGGATGTTCCATTCTATCGGGCATATCTGAAAAATGCAGCACTGAATGGCACTGCCGTACTGAACAATCCGTTCTGGTGGAGTGCCGATGAAAAATTTTTCAACAACTGCCTGTCCACCAAAATTGGTGTACCAGTCCCCAAAACAGTTCTGCTCCCCTCCAAAGAGATGCCACCCGACACCAGCGGCCAGAGCTTCCGGAACCTGAAATATCCGCTCGACTGGGAGCAAATGATAGAATATTTGGGCGGTTTCCCGCTCTTTATGAAGCCCCACGCAGGCGGCGGATGGAAAAACGTATATAAAATTCACAATTTCGACGAGTTTTTCAACGCATATAACGAAACAAATACGCTCGTCATGCTTCTGCAGGAAGCGATAGAGTTCGATGCTTACTTCCGGTGTTATTGTCTGGGTGGAAAGTATGTCCGTATCATGGACTACGAACCCCGCAATCCGCACCACCTTCGCTATGTGGCCGACCACAAAGTGTCCCCAGCACTGAGACAGCAAATGCACGACCTCGTGCTGCGAATCAATCACTACCTCGGTTATGATTTCAATACCGTCGAATTCGCCATACGCGATGGTATCCCTTATGCCATTGACTTCTGCAATCCCGCCCCGGATGCAGATGTAAACTCGGTCGGTGAGGAAAATTTTGAATGGGTGGTGGAAAATGCCGCCAATATGGCCATCGAACGTGCGCAGGCGCATAATGATGGTGGCAACAACCTCACCTGGGGACAATATGTTCAGGATGCTGTAGCTGGCAGAATGTCATCAGAATCAGTGCAGGAATCAGCAAAAAAAGTTTCTAATCCGCGCGGCAGAAAGAAGTAAATCCCCTGCCGCGTTACCCTTGCCTTGGGACAGACCAGGTTCTCCCCCCGACCCGCAGACTTAAGCCGTCTGCGGGTTTTTTATTAGACCTTGTTCAGGATTCTCTGCCGTTGGCAAAAACAGGCTGATTTTTTGTCAGTTTTTGCGTTTTTGAAGGCGCATAGCCGGTGCTGCGCAACTGAAAAAAGGTGAAAAATGAGCCGTTTTGCCTCGGTGAGAGAATCCTGAACAAGCTCTCTTATCTGAAAACATTCCTGAAAAAATCAAGCAGTTGTCTTCCCCCGCGTCTGGACGTCAGTATCTTCGACCCGTCCGTCAGTTCCACCGAGTTGTCAACAGGATCGTATCTCGATATGTACCGGCTGTTAACCAGATGTCGTTTGGAAATGCCTACAAACGCATACTGATCCGTCAGCAAATCACCGTAAAAACCGAGATTTTTCACTGATACTATCGGCTTTTCCTCCACTGTAAAAACTCTTGTCACGTTGTTGTCGCCCTCCAGGTACATTATTTCATCTACGCCGATATAGCGAACCGCCCCTTTGGCCAGAAATACCGGCAAACGCTCGGGCTTCGGATGTACGACGACGCTCAAGTCCGATTTCAGCAGATTTTTAAGCTCGTCTATTCGCTTTCGCTGACTTCTGCGATTGATTTCTTCGCTTGCCCGGGTGATGGCAGCCACAAGTTCTACCGGATTCACGGGTTTCAGCAAAAAATCAACAGCTGATTTGCGCATGGCTCTGATAACATAGTCGTAAGTGCCAAATGCTGTCAGAAATATCAATGATGTGCTATCCAGCGCATCGTGATCCACTCTTTCGAGCAACTCGAACACACTGCCATCGCGCAGTTCAATGTCGAGTATACAAATATCTGCATCCACATTGTTGATCAGTTCAATGCCATCGGCTACACTTTCTGATTCACCGACCACAACGGCTTCCGGAAAATGCCGCACCAGCAGGCTTTTCAACATTTCCCTGACCTGTGGATTGTCTTCTATGAGAATGACTCGCATATGATTTTTTTTATGGTGATTTCTGCAATGGTTCCGCCCGTATCGCGCTGTCTGACCGATATACTCGCCGGAAAGCCGAGTTTTCCCAGCAGAGACAGGCGCTTTTCAAGCAATTCCGATCCTCTGGACCGATACCTGAGCGTACTGCTCCGAATACTGTTGGCAATACCGACCCCGTCATCAGTCACCGATACAATTATATTTTCAGCCTCATCGCGGAATTCGACCTCGATGGAGCAACGTTTGTTCATCGCGGGCCTGACACCGTGTATCACCGCATTTTCTACCAGCGGCTGTACCAGCAAAGGAGGGATGGATACAAGATCGGGAGATGCGGAAAACTGGACTTTCACATCGAATAAAAACGGCGGGTTTTGTTGCATCGCCTCCAGACCAAGATAGTTGCGCAGAAAATCAGCTTCTTTACTGACCGAAATAACGGGAAACGGCGCCTTCACATTTTCTGATGATGATATGGAAATTTCAAGGGTATCGCGAATAAGTCTCGAAATCCTTACCAGGTGATCCGACGCCTCCTCCCGGCTCCGGTTGGCGACCGAATTTTGCAGCGAACTCAGCAGATTGAAGAGTATGTGCGGATTTAACTGCGCCTGTACGGTACTCAACCGTGTCTGATCCAGCTGATTCAACAGTACTTTCTCGCGCTGCCTCCGCCTGAACCATGACAATACCGACAGTACGAGCGCCCAGGCCAGAAACAGGAGAAATACCTTGAAAATGCCCCGTTGTGTGAGTGGCAGGGCAGCCTCGGCCATCATGGCTGCTGACGGCCACCGCTCCTCCGGCAAACCCGGCGCCCGTACCCTGAACTGTATATAATTACTGCCGTGCGACAGTCCGGAAATATGAATGTTCTTCAAACCTGTCGTCCTGATCCATTGTCCTCCATTAATACAGTATTCAACAATGAACGTACCAGCCACCGGATTAATCAGACTCAGGTCGGTGTCCAGCGCATCCGAACTTACCCGAACGGAGGGAAGGGGATCTCCAAGCGCAATCCGGATTCCATTTATTTTATCTGCACGCAACCTGCTGCTGAATATCACCGTATTGTCAAGTAAAGCGGCTTCAGCCCGCTGAATGCCCGTTCCGGCCGGCACCCACAAGTAACGCCCGTCGAAATAACTCCCGTTGTCGGAGGCTCCGAGTAGCTGAAATCCATTGGCCTCGTTCCAGTAGCCCGACAAACCCGGGCTCCCCGCATTGCCAGTATCCAGAATGACCAGTTCCAGATCTGTAACAACCGCCAGTCGTTGGCCGGGAAGCGGCACCAGACTATTCACCGCTCCCGAAACTACCTCCTGCATTACACGGATAAATGTGTCTCTGTCAGTATCATACCTGAAAATGCCATTCCCTGTACCAGCCCACAAGGTATTCTCTGCATCTGTTTCCAGACAAACGCAGGGAAACTGAAGGTCGTAAACCTTTCTGACAAGGCCATCGGACTCCATACAGGCAATTCCGCGTTTCCCGGAAACCCATATACTGCCATCGGGTGTAATTTTGATGGAGGAAAGCCCCACGCCATCGCTCACCGACTCCGGAACTTTTATTTCACCGGTTTTATGCTCCAGATCCCGGTCAATAATGAAAATACTTGTCCCGGCAGCATAATAGCGGTCATTTTGCTTGTCAAAAACAAATGCCTCCACCGACTCTTTCAGGTTCAGGAGACGGACAACCCCGTTTTTCAACACATAAATACCGCGGTAACCGCCAAATAACAGCTCCGCGCCTGGACCGGCAAACTTCCCCGGAAATACCTGGTGCTCCAGTTTGTTGTCGGAAGGCAGCGGAACCAGACCTGACGTGCGCCGGCTCATATCCAGCCTTACAAAACCGTCGAGATATGAGCCGGTCCATATCGCACCCTTGTTGTCCGAAATAACCGACCAGGGGTAGTGTGCCTTTTCAACCTTCACCGACTGCGGACCATCGGGATAAAATACCGCCATACCCTGATCGGTAGCGATAAATACCCGACCCTTTGAATCAGAAAAACCCTTGTCCACTCTGTTGAAGTCGCCGGGGTCAAGCAGCTGGTACTTGTCGCCCCGCCTGATCCAGAAACTGGAACCGCCCGGAGAACTGAAATGGAAATCCCGGGGCGCCAGCGGGTGCAAAACGACTGGTGTACCCGTGGCATAGTCGTACTGCGCCACCTTTATGATGCTGTCTGATGAAAACGCATAGTATTCATACCGTTCACTGATGAGATACCTGAAGGTGCTTTCCGGGAAAAAAACTGGAGAAAAAGCTGCCGGAAGCGGATATGTACCTGCCAGGCTGTTACCCGAAAACCGGTGATAACACCGGTTTAAGTAATCAATAACCACGCATCCCCCGGAAAAGTCGCGAAGCGTGATATTTTGGTCGGAAAGCTCGTTCAGAACGGGAAATTTCGCACCCGGAAGCATTCGGATATGCGTATCAATCAATGGCCACATCACCGGATCCACCGTTTCCCAGAAAGATGGGGTCATGGGAAGTGCAGTCTCGCTGGTGCCATCAAACCGGTACACAGCATCTATACATCTGTACCAGAGAGAGCCGTCGGGTGCCTCGAGTATGGGCGGATACACCGGCTTTCCCAAAAAACCCTCTCCAACGGGGTACGATTCAACAGTATGCCCGTCGAAACGCGAAAGACCGCCATTGGTTCCAATCCATATATATCCTCTTGAGTCCTCCATAAAAGCCCGCACCTGCTGACTGGCCAGTCCGTCGCGAATGGTATAAAGCATACAGGGCAGTACCGTCTGCTGCGCGCTGGCGCAACAGAAGAACAGTACCAGGACAGACACACATGAAAAGCGAAGCATAAAAATGCAGAAATCACCTCAAAGGTAAGGAATGCCTTTGGGAGAACAATTACCGCTTGTTATCGTATATGACCGCTTGTTACGCTATTTGACCGCTTGTTATAATTTCCTGAATCAATGGAGTACCCTGAATAGATTTGCTGCCTATTCCTTCAGTTATTTATTCCGGTATCCTGACCTTTCCATTGGAGCCGGGCCGGTCTGCCGCCCATACGCGGCAGACCGTTTTTTAAAAACAAAAAAGGGCCGTTTCACGATGTGTGTGTGAAACGGCCCCTTCGTATTCAGTTACTCTGACTTACTTTTTGATCAACGACTTAAGTACCTCCTCATTCACCTTCACCTCATATTCCTTGCGCAGGTCTTCAATCCACTTGCTCTCCAGGAAATCCTGATAGTCGGCCACAGCATATCCGCGGGCTTCAGCCAGCGTTTTTCCGGCCGGTGGCAGTATTTCTTCAATTTTCAGGAAGGAAGCCGTTTTGGTAGTCAGATCTGTTTTGGCGTCAGTCATATCTCCCGCTTTCCAGAGCTGGCCCAGATCTTTGTTTTTACCCTTTTCATAGCGTCTCTCCAGCACAGTAAATACCTCGTTTTCCGGGGTATTAAACTTTTTCCGGACGGCATCTGCGCTGTTGTTGCGCGCATACGCGCGTATGTCCTCCAGCACTTTCGGGTCGTCGGTTTTCAGGGTATAAAATGTCACAACAGCACGTTCATCCCACTTGTATTTCTGACTCAGGTTGAGGCGATAGTAATTCTCCAGACCCGCAGAATCGGCATTGGCTTTGTCCCAGACGTTCTGTTTCAGGGCTTCAAACAGCAGGATACCCTCTTCGTACTCGCGCATCAGCGATTTGAACTCGGGGTAACGCTGGTCAAGGCGCGCCTCTTCATACTGCATGGTAGTTTCCTCCGTCCAGGCCTTGTACAACTTGTCTATGGTTTCTCCGATAAACATGCCCGCTCCGCGCATGCGCTCGCGACTGGCACGTGCGCAATACTCTTCGAAATCAGCTACGGTATAAGCCTTGTCTTTACCGTATTTGTTCAGCACCGTTTGCGGTTTTGCCGGGTCGGGCTTCCATTTGAAAGTAAGGAAAACCGTATCAACCTGCTTGTCTGACCACTTTTTGAGCACATCGGAGTACTCCTGATAGCCGGCCTCTTTCCTGACGCGGGCAATCATGGCCTGGCGGGCAGCCTCACTACGGCTGTCGCGCTTCACGCGTTCGGTAAGACCGCGCTTGAGGTCTTCAAACTTGCCAATACCGCGCAGGCTGTTTCGTTTGATAATGTGGTATCCCAGACTGGTTTCCACCGGCGCGCTGAAATCGCCGTTGTTGGCCAGTGAAAATGCAGCGTCTTCAAAGGCTTTCTGGTAGCGGTTGATACCGAAAAAGCCGATGTACCCGGCCTTTGATGCGGTTGCCTTGTCTTCTGTAAATTTGGCACATACCTCTTCCCACTTGCCACCTGCCTTCAGGGCGTTGTAAGCACTGTCTGCCTTCGCCTGTGACCGGGCCTTTTTTTCATCGGTATCGCCCTTTCGGATGAGAATGTGACTTACTTCCACCTCGCCTCTTGCAGAGCGAAAGCCGTTCACCCGAATCAGGTGGTAGCCGCTGGCAGAGCGGAGAGGCCCGAGAAGTGTTCCTTTTTTTGCACTGTAAACAGCTTTTTCGATTTCATGGTAGCCATCAGGGAGCATGGCGGTAATGAACCCGAGATCGCCGCGATTTTCCTTTGCCGTTTTGTCCTCGGAACTGTCGGCGGCAATCTTGTTAAAATCTGCGCCTTTCTGTATCATTTTCAACAGATGAAGCGAGCGGTTATAGGCCGCCAGCGTATCCTTCGGCGATTTGGAACGGTCGCAGGCAACGAGTATGTGGGAAATATCCACATCCTGCTGCATGCGGTCGTAGAGTTCTTTCACCAGTTTTTCTGTCATTTCCTTGTCTTCCAGATAAGACTTGGACAACTGGCGCTTGTAGCCATCCAGCTCCGTCCGGAGCGAACTGATGGTGTCGAGGCGCATATCGCGGGCCTTTTGTACTTTCAACTTGAAATTGGTGTACAGTTCCAGGTAGTCGCGGAGACTTTTTTCACTGAAATCGGCCTTGTCCTGATTGGATTTGGCGTAGATGTATTTGAATTCCGAAACAAACACGGGATTCGCCTTGACAGTAAACAGAACCGGGTCGGGTTGGGCAGAGGCGCCTCCGAAGTACAATACCGCGATAACTGCGGCCAAAAAGTGTTTGAATGTCATATTAATGTGTTGAATTGGTATTTTGAACAGAAATTTGGCTGCAAAGTTAGGAAAAGGGGCAAATCGGAATACATCAGCGGGGCTCTTTGGTTATTTTTAACACCTGACGTCAGGCTTTTTCAAAAAGCCACCAGACTGGTTTGCGGCGCCTTTCCACCCGGTAGTGTTCCGAAATATACTGCCGGATGTGTTCGGTAGCCTCTGCGGGGTCATCGGTAAACAGCAGGAGTTTCATATCTTCGGGAGAAATCGTGCCCTGTTCAGCCATAAATCCGAGATATTCCTGCAGCGGTTTGTAGTAATCCATACCCATAATAACGATAGGGAAGTGGTGTATTTTCCGGGTTTGAACCAGCGTAAGGGTTTCAAAAAATTCGTCCATGGTTCCAAAACCGCCGGGCAGTATGACAAACGCATAGGAATATTTTACCAGCAATACCTTTCTCACAAAGAAGTAGCGGATGGTGACGAATTTGTCGAGCCACGGATTTTCAGACTGTTCGTGCGGAAGCACAATATTGCATCCTACAGAATGACCACCCGCTTCTTTCGCCCCCCGGTTGGCAGCCTCCATAATCCCGGGACCGCCACCCGTCATGACAGTCATTCCGAGATCTTCGGCAATGCGGCGCCCGATGAGCCGGGCACTTTCATAATATCTGTGTCCCTCTTTAAACCGGGCTGAACCAAATACGGTTACCGAGGGGCCCACGAAGTGAAGGGCACGGAATCCGCGTATGAACTCCCAGAATACCTTCAGGGCGAAAAACAATTCAAAGTGCCGCTGGCGGGGGCCATCGAGCCATACCGGCTCCCGGGGATCCATTATTCTTTTGTCCATCTGAAATCAATTTGTCTGCACCGGACTTTCAAATCCGTTTTACCGGTTTCTGAAATAGAAATAGCCGGCATATTGTTCACTGTAAAATGGCAGTCTGACAGAAACAGCAGAGCCGGAAGTACGAATAACGTGCTTCCGGCTCCTGTTGGTGTATTTTAGATGGAGAAACAATCAGTACTTCTCGAATCGAATCGTTGCCTGATCACCATCGTCGCCCGTTACCTGCATAATATACAGGCCTCCGGCAAGTCCGGCTGGCAGGGGCACCCTGACAATTTCCTCCGTCACGTTTTCTCGCATATTGAGTATCTGTCTGCCCTGCAGATCAAACACCCTGATATCCACACCCTGACCGAGCCAGTCATATACATCGGCATAGATATCGCCGCTGGTCGGGTTAGGGAACACGCTGAGCACCTTTTCAGGTGAAATTTCATGGAAGGTCAGTTCACTTCTGTCACCCGACTCTTCGCGGTTGCTGCCGGTTACGCCAATCGGACATCCAAAAATATTCAGTGTTGACTCCAGGAAGTACTGCGGCTCGAGGCGCGATGTAATTCTGAACGAGTTCGGGCTCGACTGCTGCGGTATGGTAAACCGGAAAGTAGCGGTTTGTCCGTTGGCAATACTGTCGTTGAGCGACCGGAAGCGAATGGAGAAGAACGGCGAATAGTTAGGGTTCCGCACCAGATACTGTCGGCCCTCAGGCGATGTGTAAACGCTGTTTTCTCCCGGCTCGTCTGCCGCTATGCTTTTGGGCAGCTGTATAGCCGTGTAAACCAGTTTTTCCGGACAGTTGTTGGTTACACGCATCCGGTATGTTCTCCGGTGCATCGCATCCTTGGTAATAGAGATCAACTCATACTTCACACAACCCACTTCCTTCACATCGCAGGCGAGCTCCTCCACTACAGTCACCGTGAAACAGCAATTGGCCACGCTTCCGCAACTGTCTTTGGCCGTATAACATACCTGTGTGGGTCCCAGCGGGAAGTTGCTACCCGATGCTGGTCCGACGCTGCTCCATGCAATACCCGGACAAACACAGTCGCTGGCTGCCGTGGGCATGTTGTAAGTTACCTGTACAGGAGAAGCCCCAGGATTGACGGTGACCAGTTTATTGGCAGGACACTGTACGGTTAGTATGGATGGTGAGGGTGTCACATACTTGAGGGTGAATGTTACCAGCGTATCGCAGCCGGAACCGGTAGTGTTCTGACTGACTGTCACCGGGCCCGGTTGTGTATAGCCAATTCCGTCAATGACTACAGTATCTCCGCGGCAAAACAGGACGTCACCTCCGGAAATATTAACTAGCGGACGGAGTTTCAGTTCGATAAAGGCAATGGTATCACAATCACCGTTCTGTCCCGGGATAGTGTCTGTCACTACCTGTGGTGTGTAGTAGGCTACACCGCCAATGACTACACTGTCGCCCTGACAGAAGCTGATAGCATCAACCAAAAATGGCTGGGGCCGGATTGTGACGACGTAGGTAACCACGGTATCACAACCCACGGAAGCCTGCTTGATAATCAGATAAATACCCGGGTCTTTTATAATAGTATCACCAATCTGAACCGAATCACCGGGGCACAGCTGGATGAACTCATCTGCTTTCGGTGTGTTCCGCTCGCTAATTTTCAGCGTGGCGATAGTGTCACACCTTCCGTTGGTACCTGGCAGAATCAGCGTGTATTCACCGGGCTGGTTAAATGGCTGTCCCCTGAAGTAAATAGTCTGTCCGGCACAAAGGCTGTCCTGAAAGGTAGCTGTTGTGGGCAACAGGAATGTCACCTGAATGGCATCCACTTTGGTTCTTCCACAATCGTCGGTAACAGTTACCCGGTACTGATTGGTGAGCGTGACATTGGCAGTCTGTGTGATAGAACCGTTCGACCAGCGGTAACGGTGGAATCCAGGTCCGGCATCGAGTGTAACCGTTGATCCCGTACACCTTTCAATATCGGGGCCCAGGTCGAGCGGGAGCATATCGGGAAGATCCACCTCGAACTGTTCGAGGTTGTTGGAATATTCACACTCCAGCAGCAGTGGCGTGGGGAAGTTTGCCGGGTCGAGCGGCGTTATCGAACCTGCAGGCAGGTTGACCACCATATACAGGTAGTCTCCGTCTTCGAGGTTGGTGGATCCCAGTTTGGGTACCATATCAAGAAAGACACCATCGAAGCAATCAATGGCATTGTTCGGGGATACTGGCACACTGTAGATCAGGTTGGCTGGAGTGGTAAACGGGTTGGTGTCAAAAAATGCGACATTCAGCTGAGGAATAGCCCCCCCGTCCAGATCACAAAGCTGGTATCGAATATCCACCTGACCGGAAACACACTCTACAGAAATCACCTTGATGATAAAATCATTACCTTCCGGACAGGCTCCCGGAGGAGGTGCACAGGCGGGACACACATTATCCGTCGCCATGGTAACATCCTGCAGAGGCACACCGGCAAACAGTGCCGAAGCCGATCCGAACACCTGATTCAGCGTAATCGGCAGGCGGACAGGGTTGGACACCAATGCGGAACTGACCCCGATGGTGGCAATCATTCCGCAGGTATCTGTGGGACTCGGATCTGTGGTCGAGAGCATTTTCCAGAACATGACGTCTTTGCTTGCTCCGGGAGTGAGACCGGCGAGATACACCGAGTCAGCAAGCATAACTGCCAGGTTAGGGGCAAAATCGGTGGCATTGGTACCGTCAGGAGAACCGTCAGTCAGTCTGCGCGACCAGAGAGGAACACCGTTTTTATCAGTTTTAATGACAACGTGCTGATTACCGCCCTGCTGACCATAAATAAAGTAACCATCAGAAGCCGAAAGCAATTTCAGTACTCCTCCGGTTACATTGTAACTGCGAACCCACTGAATATTTCCGTTAAAGTCTGTCTTCTGGAGATAAATTGTGTCAGCCCCGCTACCGGATGGAGATGCCTCCGGCGAGCCATTGTAAGCCATGACCAGCGATGAACCGTCAACGACGAGATCCCTTCCTGTAAAAGAAACGGGAGCCAGCGTATCGCGGTGACCCAGCTGTGCCCAAAGCGGATCGAGTGTGCCCGGATTCAGACAAACAAGCAACTGTCGGCGGGCATTGGCCTGCGTTCCGGTTCTGCTGGTACTCCAGCCTGTCAGATACAGGGCACCATTGGCGGCTACAATTTTAGTGAACACATCGGAATACAGATACTCGTACCTGCGCGAAAGGCCCGGATTGATGGCACCGGTAATCCTGTTGATCTCAATCACCTCCGCTTCACGCTCTCCTGAACTCAGCAGGGCACTCTGGCAGATTACATAATTACCTCCGGGCGTTTTCTCTACAATACCCCCCATAATCGGGTTATTGCTCGAAATGGAGCGAGACCAAAAGAACGTGTTGGTGCCGGGATTGTACCTGAATACAAAACCCTTGCTCAAACCCGGCGACCCCTGGGTACCGCAACCAACAATCATCCCGTCGGAATCTTCAATCAGTTCACTGGGCGTGAACGGCTCAAATGGATTAATCTGGAACTGGCGATTCCATAGAATCTCGCCAGAAGGGGTCATTTTTTGAAGGAAGGTCTGATTACCGCTGCGACCTGCCATATAAATATGGTTATCGCGGCTTTTGAGAAGGGCCGTGGCAAACTCATTGACAGATGCGTCGCCCCGGGTTTGGTAAAATGTGGCAAATGAACACGTGCTTTGGCCGGAAATCAGTGTGCCGTGCAGCAATATTGCGAGCACAGGCAAGAGTTGTTTGGCCAACTGCATGATAAAAGCGGGTGTTTAAAAATAAAAAGATGTTGCATCAGTTCTGCACAAATGTACAGTATTGGTTTTCAATCATGCAACTATAAACACAGGAAATCCACATCCGGTTCCACACCGGACTGGACGAAAAGGGCGAAAAACGCCACTGAAACCCGACTTTTTACGCCAAAAAGGCGCCATGTCCCAGTAAGACCAAAAACCGCGCCAATTTCAAATGCCGCCACTTACCGGCGGTTTTCGTCCGTTCCCTCAAATTTTGAACCAACAGGCATTCTATAAGGCTGAAATGGTATTTTTAGCATAAAAAAAATGTTATTTTTTTCTTCATCAGCCTCGTGAGTATCTATTCCAAAGCGGATTTTATCATTCTCGAGGGTCGAATAGGTGCCAAACAGGCGGTCCCAGAATGAAAAAATATTGCCGTAATTAGTATCTGTATAAGGCAGCACATAGTGGTGATGCACCCGGTGCATACCCGGAGTTACAAACACAAGTCCGGCAAGGCGATCCAACCACCGGGGCAGCCTGATATTGGCGTGGTTGAACTGCGACAGCGCTACAGAAGCCGACTGATACAGCATAATCAGATAAACAGGAGCACCCGCAAGCAGCGCAGCCACTGTGGTGAAAACGAACCGAATCACGCTCTCTCCCGGATGGTGGCGGTTGGCTGTGGTAGCGTCCACATTCGGATCTGTGTGGTGCACCAGATGGAATTTCCACATCCATTTCACACGATGCTCCATCCAGTGCGCCAGGTAGGCGCCAACGAAATCGAGCAGCAGCAAGCCGAGCAGAATGTACAGCCAGAGCGGCATCACAGGCAACCACTGAAGCACCCCGAAATGACTGGCCACGGCCCAGTCACTGGCATTCAACAAAATAAAGGCCATCAGAAAATTAACCAGTACCGTGGTGAGCGTAAAGAAAAGGTTGATGCCCAGATGGCTGAATTTGCTGTACCGGTCTCTGTAATACGGCAGCCCCGACTCGAGCAGCATGAAGAGTGTGAGGCCACCCAGCAATATGGCGCTGCGGTGTGAAGATGGTATATGACTGAAATACTGAACGATGGATTCCATGCTGTTTCTGTTTTGAACGGACGAAATTATGTCATAAGTCGGATAATACACACTACCAAACAGAATTTTATGGAACTTCGCGCAATCCGTCGGGCTTTCGACAAAACACAGGAACATACACAAGGCAATGAACCTACCCGAACTTTCCCTCCGCAGACCGGTCATGGCGACCGTCTTCAGTATTCTTATCGTCTTTTTTGGCGCCATTGGCTATACTTTTCTGGGGGTACGCGAATACCCTGCCATTGACCCGCCCAGTATCAGCGTACGAACCAACTACACAGGCGCCAGCGCGGAAGTAATCGAAAGCCAGATTACCGAACCTCTCGAACGCGCTATCAACGGTATCGCGGGTATCCGGAGTATATCCAGCACCTCGGCTCTCGGCGTCAGTAATATTTCTGTCGAATTCGACCTCGGCGTCGAACTGGAACAGGCTGCCAACGATATGCGCGACAAGGTGAGTCAGGCGCAGCGCAATCTCCCGCTCGATATTGACGCTCCACCGGTCGTCACCAAATCCGACGCCAGCGGCGACCCCATTCTGTTCATTCCCATCCAGAGCAGTACCCGGAGTATCATGGAACTCTCCGATTACGCCGAAAATGTAATCAGGGAGAAAATTCAGACTATCCCGGGAGTATCAACGGTAAACGTATTCGGATCCAAGCTTCCCGCCATGCGTATGTGGATGGATCCAAAGAAAATGGTAGCCCACAACCTGACTCCCCAGGATATCCTGCTGGCACTCAGCAAGGAAAATGTGGAACTTCCGGGCGGAAAGGTGCGCGGCGACGCCACCGAACTGGCCGTAAAAACATTCGGCCGACTGCAAACAGAAGAGGACTTCAACAATATGATTATCCGCCAGAACGGCGCCGCCACTATCCGGTTCCGTGATGTGGGCGAGGCGGTGCTCGGTCCCGATAACGAAGAAACGGGCGCGCGGAGAAATCTCGTTCAGGGGGTATCCATCGCCGTAATCCCGCAGCCCGGCTCCAACTGGGTGGAAATTACCGACGAGTTCTACCGCCGCTTCGAACAAATCCAGAAAGAAGTGCCATCGGATATCGTCATCAATGTCGGTATTGACAAAAGCCAGTTCGTTCGCAGGGCCGTCAGTGAGGTAACTGAAACGGTGTTCATCGCCGTGGCACTGGTGGTACTCATCATCTACTTCTTCTTCAGAAGCTGGATTGTAGCCCTCCGGCCGCTCATTGATATCCCGGTATCGCTGATTGGCGCCTTCTTTATTATGTATCTGTTCGGATTCAGCATCAACGTGCTGACGCTGCTCGCTATCGTACTCGCCACCGGTCTTGTGGTGGACGACGGTATTGTGGTCACCGAAAATATTTTCAAAAAAATAGAGGCCGGGATGGATAAATGGACGGCCGCAAGAGAAGGTGCCAAAGAAATATTTTTCGCCGTTATCAGTACATCCATCACGCTGGCTGTCGTATTTATTCCGGTTATTTTTCTCGAAGGATTCACGGGCAGGCTGTTCCGCGAATTTGGTATCGTGGTAGCCGGAGCCGTACTGATCTCCGCTTTCGTATCACTGACGCTGACACCAGTACTCAACGTCAAACTCGGCGGAAATGTACACAAACACGGCTGGTTCTATAATTTCACCGAACCGCTCTTCACCGGTCTCGACCGGGTTTACGGATCGGCCCTCCAATCGTTCATGCGCATGCGCGTACTCAGTATCGCCATGCTGCTGGCGTGCTTCGGGATGATCTGGTACTTCAATACGCAAATCAAAAGCGAGCTCGCTCCGCTCGAAGACCGCAGTCTGATACGCGCCAATATTACCGCACCGGAAGGCACTGATTTCGACCGGATGGAACGCATTGTGTACAAGGTGGCTCAGACATTCATGGATTCCATCCCCGAACACCGAATGGTTTTCGGCATCACAGCCCCCGGATTCGGCGCTGCCAGCACGAACTCCGGCTTCGTAAGTGTACTGCTGAAGGAGCCCGACGAACGCCAGCGCAGCCAGATGGAAATCAACAACCAGATGCTGCGTCTCACCAAAGGCATGCCGGAGGCGCGTATCTTCCCCAATCAGGAGCAGACCATTACGGTAGGCTTCGGCAGGGGGCTCCCGGTTCAGTTTGTCCTTCAGAATCTCAATTTTGAAAAGCTGCGCGAAGCTGTTCCAAAATTCCTCGAGGAGGCCCGCAAATATCCCGTTTTCGCCAACGTGGACGCCGATCTCAAGTTTAACAAACCGGAACTCCGGGTGGTTATTGATCGCCTGAAAGCTGCAGAACTGGGCGTGAATGTACTCGATGTAAGCCAGATGCTCCAGTTGGCGCTCTCCGGCCGCAGGTTTGGCTATTTCCTGCAAAACGGACGTCAATATCAGGTAATCGGTCAGGTTGACAGAAGTAACCGCGACGAACCGCTCGATCTGGCCTCCCTGTATGTCAGGAATAACCGCGGACAGATGGTGCAACTCGATAATATCGTCAGCTTCGAGGAAACAAGCAACCCGCCCCAGCTCTTCCACTACAACCGGTACAAGTCGGCTACCATCAGTGCCGCCCTGGCACCCGGACGTACCCTCGGTGAAGGTATCGAAGCCATGGAGAAAATAGCAGCCAATGTACTGGATGATTCCTTCGAGACCGACCTGAACGGCCCGTCACGCGATTTCCGTGAATCCAGCGGAAATACCTCTTTCGCTTTTATGCTGGCGCTGGCACTCATCTATCTCATCCTCGCCGCTCAATTCGAAAGCTTCAGGGATCCCTTTATCATTATGCTCACCGTACCGCTCGCTATCGCCGGCGCTTACCTGAGCCTTTGGGCTACTGATAATACCATGAATATATTTTCCCAGATTGGCATGATTATGCTCATCGGACTGGTAACCAAAAACGGTATCCTGATTGTAGAGTTTGCCAACCAGAAGCGGGACGCCGGTATGGATGTACGACAGGCTGTCTTCGAGGCCGCCCAGGCGCGCCTTCGACCGATTCTCATGACAACGCTGGCAACGGTACTGGGCGCCATGCCCATCGCACTATCGCTCGGCGCAGCCAGCACGAGCCGCATCGGCCTCGGTGTGGTAGTAGTAGGCGGATTACTCTTCTCCCTGCTGCTGACGCTGTTCGTCATACCAGCCATGTACACATTCATGACCGGCAAACGACGGGGAAATGCACCCTGGTCAAAACACGAGTGATTGAAATGGCCATACATGACTGGTGACGCCGGTCATGTATGGCAACACAAGAAAAAAAGAGCGGCCGGCTCAACCGGCAGCTCTGGCACTCTTTGATAAATAAATGGGAAAAACGGGAAAAAATACCGAAGACATTAAGGGGGAAAACATTATTTTGAAACGCGTACTTCCGATTAAACAGGATTAACAAATTATTGCTTGTGGTGAGGAGACCAGCCCTACCCCCCAGACGGACTGGTCCCTCGCCCACGAACTTAAAGCCGCATTCGGCTCTAATATCTTGCCTCGAAACGCTGTTCAAAAGCTACACTTACAAGGCAACTACTGTGCCAAAAACCAGCTTCGGCAAGAGTTTTTTTAAAGCTTTTTTTAAATATAGACTGTTTTTAATGTTTTATTTTAATGAAAATCAACTACTTGTGATTTTTCATGTCAAACAGACAATTTGACAGTCACACGCGCACTGGCACGCACTTTGATTATCGTATCAGGTGAAGGCTGGCCGGTCAGGTTCGTCTGGCATGGCAGCATCATCAACTATCAATAACCATTCATCCGGATAAAATCATGCAAAAAGGTACTATTTCGGTCCAGACGGAAAACATCTTTCCGATTATCAAGAAGTTCCTTTACTCCGATCACGAAATTTTCCTGCGCGAACTGGTCTCCAACGCGGTGGATGCCACCACCAAACTGCAGGTGCTCGCCCAGCGCGGCGAGGTAAAAGGTGAAATAGGCGACACGCACATTGAGGTCATTCTGAAGCCGGAAGACAAGCAGCTTATCATCCGCGACCGCGGTATCGGTATGACGGAAGAGGAAGTGCTGAAATACCTGAACCAGATTGCCTTCTCCAGCGCTTCCGAATTCCTCGAAAAATACAAGGACAGCAGTATCATCGGCAACTTCGGTCTCGGATTCTACTCGGCTTTCATGGTGGCCGATCAGGTGGATGTCGTCACCCGGTCATGGAAGGACGGCGAAGAAGCCGTGAAGTGGTCCTGTGACGGCAATCCCGAATTCACCATCGAAAAGATCGAGAAGGCCGACCGGGGCACGGATATCATCCTGCACATCAATGAGGAAAACAAGGACTTCCTCGAAAAATTCAAAATTGACGGTCTGCTGGAAAAATATTGCAGATTCCTGCCGATTGAAATCCGGTTTGGTACCAAAACGGAATATTTCGATACCGGCGAGGGCGATGATAAAAAGGAGGAGTCCAGAGAAGTTCCGAATATAATCAACGAAACCAGACCTGTCTGGAAAAAACAGCCTGTTGACCTCAGGGACGAGGACTATCAGGCGTTCTACCGGCAACTGTACCCTATGTCGCCGGAACCCATGTTCTGGATCCATCTGAACATTGACTACCCGTTCAACCTCACCGGTGTGCTCTATTTCCCGAAACTGGGAAATGCCATGGAGGTATCGCGCAACAAGATTCACCTGTACTGCAATCAGGTGTTTGTCACCGATGATGTACGCGATATCGTTCCGGAATGGCTGCTGCTCCTGCACGGCGTCATTGATTCCCCCGATATTCCGCTGAACGTGTCGCGCTCCTACCTGCAGTCCGACGGCAATGTGAAGAAAATCAGCGAGTACATCACCAAAAAGGTGGCCGACAAGCTCAGTGAATTGTTCAAAAACGATCGCCCGGCCTTCGAACAAAAATGGCGCGACCTCGGTGTATTCGTCAAGTATGGCGTGGTGTCCGACAAAAAATTCGAGGAGAAAGCCAATTCATTCACGCTGATCGAAAGTCTCCGGGACGGTTTCTCGCTCATCAGCGAATACAAGGACAAGATTACCGCCAACCAGACTGACAAACACGGAAAGGTCATCGTCATCTACACCAACGACGCTGAAGGACAACACGCTCAAATTGAAGCTGCTCAGCAACACGGTTTTGATGTGGTGCGCCTCGATACGGTACTCGATAACCACTGGATGCAAAACCTGGAATACCGCTCCGACCTCGGGTTCACGTTCGTGCGCGTGGACTCCGACACGATTGACAATCTGGTGCAAAAAGACGAAAAAAGAACGTCTGTGCTGTCCGACAAGGAACAGGAAAGCGTAAAAAATCTGTTCCAGGAGGCTGCCAAAGGCCATACCGGCGCCTCGGTTCAGATCAGCGCCCTCTCGCCGGAAGAAGCACCGGTACTCATCACCCGCCCGGAATTCATGCGCCGTTTCAGGGAAATGCAGGCGCTGCAGGGCATGGGCGGCATGGCCGATTTCCCCGACAGTTTCAATGTGGTGGTAAACAGCAACAACCCGGTTATCGTCAATAAACTGGTAAAGGCGGAAGGCGCCGCCGCCGGTGAAATGACCGAATACCTGCTCAGTCTGGCCCTGCTCCAGCAAGGTATGCTCAAGGGTGAGGCTCTCACTTCTTTCGTCAGGAAAACACTGGAAAAAGTATAAAAAAAGGTTTTTCAGGCCTTTTTTAAAAGGATAAGAGCTTGTTCAGGATTTTCTGCCGTTGACAAAAACAGGCTTATTTTTTGTCAGTTTTTGCGTTTTTGAAGGCGCATAGCCGGTGCTACGCAACTGAAAAATGGCGAAAAATGAGCCGTTTTTGACTCGGCGAGAGAATCCTGAACAAGCTCTAAACAGCATATACCGGGAACATTCCCGCGTATATCCTGTTTTCTTTTTCACTTCATGATTCTTCCGGATCACTCTATCTTTGCACCATGAGAGTTACAGAACATTTCCAGCGGGCCGAAGGCAAAACACTCATCTCTTTCGAGGTAATTCCTCCTCTGAAAGGAAGTATGCAGGCTATCTTTAACACCCTCGACGCACTGATGGAGTTCAAGCCTCCTTTCATTGACGTCACGTACCACCGCGAGGAGTATCTGTACAAAAAACGACCATCCGGGTACTATGAAAAAGCATCTATCCGGAAACGTCCGGGCACGGTAGGTATCTGCGCAGCAGTAATGCACCGGTACGGCGTGGATGCTGTTCCACATCTGATCTGTGGCGGGTTTTCTGCTGAAGAGACAGAAAATGCGCTGATTGACCTGAATTTTCTCGGCATCAATAATGTACTCGCCCTGCGCGGGGACGCCCGGCAGTTTGAAGACAAATTCACTCCGGAAGAAAATGGCCACAAATACGCCCTTGATCTGGTAAAACAAATCACTGACATGAATGCCGGCAAATATCTCGACGCCAATATCACCGGCGGTGATGCCACTGATTTCTGTATCGGTGTGGCCGGCTACCCGGAAAAGCACTTCGAGTCGCCCAACCTGGTCTCCGACCTGCACTTCACCAAAGAAAAAGTGAAGGCCGGTGCTGATTATATCGTCACCCAGATGTTCTTCGACAATCAGAAGTACTTTGATTATGTGGATACCTGCCGTGCTGCCGGTATTACGGTTCCGATTGTTCCCGGACTAAAGCCGCTCACCAAAAAGTATCAGCTTAACTCCATACCCCGCAAGTTCTTCATCAATATGCCGGAAGATCTGGTAACCGCCATCGTCAAGGCAAAGGATGATGAGGCAGTCAATCAGGTCGGTATTGAATGGGCTATCGCACAGAGCAAAGAACTGAAGGCCCGCGGCGTACCCTGCCTGCACTACTACACGATGGGTGAAAACGAAACCATCAAAAAGATCGTTTCCGCTGTTCTGTAACTTTACGCATTGTTCGTACTCTATCAGTTTTTCCGGATTTTTGCCTTCGTCGGACTGAGGGTTTTCTACCGCCGCAGAATGGTGCTGGGCAGGGAAAATCTGCATTTCAGCGGACCAGCTATCATTGTAATCAATCATCCAAGTACAATCATGGATGTGTTCAATGTGTGCGTTGAAGTCAGACAAAGTTGCTATTTCCTGGCTAATTACAGCCTCTTCAAACATCCGGTGAGCAACTGGATTCTCAGACGCATGTACTGTATTCCGGTGAAAAGGAAAGAAGATCTGCCCGAGTGTGCCGACAGGAACAACAGCGAGGCGCTGGATCAGTCGGTCAGACATATTCAGAACGGCGGGGTACTCTTCATTGCTGCCGAAGGGGTGAGCTGGATGGACAGGGTGGTGCGACCCTTCAAAACGGGCGCAGCCCGCATCGCACTGGGCGCGGAGAGCAGCGCCGACTGGCAACTCGACGTGAAATTGATTCCGGTTGGTCTGAGCTACAGTGCGCCCGATCAGTTCAGAAGTGACGTCATTATATACTTCGGCGAACCCGTTCATGCCGCCGAATGGCGCAACGCCTGGCTGTCGGAGCCGGACAAGGCTGTTTCGGAGCTTACCAGTCACCTGCAAAAAACGGTTAGCGACCTGACACTGACGGTGCACGACCTCGAACTGCAGCCGGTGGCCGACAAACTGGAAATCGTAGCCGAAAATCTGTATCCCCCGGAAAAAAAAGCGTATTTCAATTTCCGTAAAAGCCTGATAGAACGAAATATCCGTCAGCCCGGGCTGACCGGACTCATCAACACCTATTTCAAAAAGTTGGAGGAGTCCGGCGTGTCCGATGCAGGCATTAATCCCTCAAAGAACAGCTTTCTCCAGTATTTGACGGTATTGGCAGGTGCCATCCCGGCTCTTGCCGGACGAATTTGCTGGTTTGTGCCTTTTTTCATCCCGAAATTTGTCAGTCAGAAACTGAATCTGTACCCCGGCTATAACGGAGCGCTCAAGATGTTTCTGGGCTTTTTCACTGCTCCCGTCTGGCTCCGGGGTATTTTCAGGGCTGTATTCGTGTTCACAGGCAGCAATATGCTGGCCTGGGCAGCTCTGGCAGCAAGCATCGCGCTCGGCTATTATTCCGCATACCATGAAAGGCTTGTCCGTGCCCTGCGAGCGCGCAGGCAGGCAGAGCAACTTCCCCCGGCACAACTGGAACACCTGAGGCAACAGCGCGAAAGTGTGCTGGCAGCAGCGGGCTTGTCCGTCAGAACCGCAGGTGCTTTACCGTGAGTCCGCTGTTCATGAGCTGTTTCAGCGAACCAATACCGATGGCCAGGTGCACTTCGGCAAATCTGGAGGTGGTTTCCCTGTCTTTTGCTTCTGTTTTCACTCCGTCACGCGTCATGGGCATGTCGCTCACGAGCAGCAGCGCGCCAGCAGGCATCTGATTTTTAAAGGCCGCCGCGAAAATGGTGGCTGTTTCCATGTCAATAGCGTTGCAGCGCAAATCGCGCAACTTCTGCTTGAAGTCTTCCCGGTGCTCCCACACGCGCTTGTTGGTCGTGTAAACCACGCCGGTCCAGTAGTCGCGCTCCATATCGCGTATGGTAGTGGAGACGGCCTTTTGCAGGGCGAAAGCAGGCAGTGCTGGCACCTCCGGGGGAAGATAGTCGTTACTGGTACCCTCTCCGCGTATGGCCGCTATGGGCAAAATCAGGTCGCCGATATGGTTCTTTCCGGTTTTCAATCCGCCGCATTTGCCAAGAAAAAGCACTGCCTTGGGGCTTATCACTTCCAGCAAGTCAATAATAAGTCCCGCATTCGGACTGCCGATTCCGAAGTTGATGATGGTAATACCCTCTGCCGTTGCTGCCTGCATGGGACGGTCGGTACCGTATATCTGTACGCCGTGTTGCTCTGCGAAGGATTTCACATAGCCACTGAAATTGACCAGCAGAATGTACTTTCCGAACTGATCCAGTGGCATTCCGGTGTATCGCGGCAGCCAGTCGGTGACTATTTCCCGTTTAAACTCTTTTTCCTTGCGGTGATTCTCGTTGCGTACAACATCCAGGTCTTCCTGTGAAACGCGTGGTGTGTTCATTTCTTCCATAATTTTTTGATTACTGGCCTCCGGTTATGGCGCGGTAAACGACGCTTTGTAACCTCGGACGGAAATTTTCATTGCTGAGTTTGTTATTGTCCATCGTGGGGAATGTCCGGTTGGACAAGAATATAAACACGAGGTTTTTGTCGGGGTCGGCCCACACGCAGGTACCGGTAAAGCCCAGGTGACCGAACGTATCGGGGCCGGCCAGCGTACTCATGTTAACGTCTTTTTCAGGGTTTAGTTCTTTCATGTCAAACCCGATTCCGCGGCGCATGCTTTTTTCATACCGCGTGGTGAACTGGCGTATCGTTTCGCCACCGAGGTACTGCCTTGTGCCGTAACTGCCGCCGTTGAGCAGCATCTGGAACAGCTTGGCCAGATCGTTGGCGCTGGAAAACAGTCCGGCATGACCACTGACGCCGCCCAGCATGGCAGCACCCATATCATGCACGTACCCCTGTATGCGCCCGTTGCGGAAATAGGTGTCATCCTCCGTTGGTGCGCAGCGGTCGGCCCAGCCTTTCTTCCACGGATTATAGCCCGTCGTGCTCATTCCCAGCGGACGATAGAACGACGCAGCAGCATATTCGTCCACAGGCGACCCGCTTGTCTCCCGCACGGCGCGCGCGCACAGGTAAAGGCCGAGATCAGAATATACATAGTTTTTCTCCGGACTCAGCGGACTGTCGAATACCTGTTGCCAAAGGGTGTCCACCCAGGTATCTTTCATATACAGACCTTTTGCCACCGGAATGTGGTAGTGCCGCTCTTCTTCGGGTTTAAACAGAGCGGGCACAGGTTTTTTGTCGGCCGTAATCGTCTGCTTGTAGAACGGAATCCAGGCTTTCAGTCCGGCATGGTGCGCCATAACTTCGCGGAAGGTCAGCGAAGCCTTGTCCGTTTTTTTTAGTTCATACACGTATGCTGCAACAGGATTATCGAGAGAAAACTGTCCCTCTTCTGTCAGTTTCATCACCGAAACCGTCGTAGCGGCTACTTTGGTAACCGAGGCCAGATCAAAGATGGTTTCTGTGGTAACGGGCGTGGTTTTGTCGTAGGTCTGGAAGCCGCAGGCCTTGTTCCAAACGATTTTGTTGTCTTTCGCCACCAGAATCTGACAACCCGGTGCAGCACCCATGGCAATCAGTTGCCGGGCGAGGCTGTCGAGCTGTGCGAGCGTATCGCTGCTCATGCCGACAGCCTCGGGAAGGTCGTAACCTAGTCTTTTCTGCGGATAATCTTTCCTGAACCCGTGGCCAAAGTGCGCAAAAGATGTGGCTGTTACCGGCATGATACCATTGATATCGCTCGCTCCGAACAGAGCCTGTGCCGCATATTCCTGCGCCATCGGATCCTCGGTGAAGGCCTGTAGCAGCAGGGGAGCGTCGCCGACCCGGCGCAGGGTGTAGGGATTGCCAAAAACGGTGAGTGCCACCACATTTTGCCGGTTCAGCACCCGGGTGAATTCAATCTGGGCAGCAGTGAGTCCGTACATGGTATCTGCACCAGCCTCGCTGCGCTTCACGCGCGCGGGCATGGGCGTGGTCCGCATCCCGTACAGGCCTGCCAGCACCACGTCGTAATGGCGCAGTGAGTCGAGCACCTGCTGCCGGAGCAGCGAATCTGCATTTTTGGGAATATTGAAATGCCGGACCGGAGCGTAGTAACCGCAGTACGTCTGAAAAACCGTTCTGTTGGTATCACCGATAGCTACCGAGGCAAAACGTTTGTTTTCCAGATCGGGGAAACCCGCCAGTTGTCGTTCATCGCGCACCAGCGTCATGGCCGCCGCTACAAGGCGACGCTTGAGCGCGTAGGCTTGCGGACGGTTCAGGTCGCGGCGAAGATTGTTGAGCTCTACCCGCTGAGGCGTGGTGACGCCGAGCCTGTACTTCACCCGCAGCATCCGTTTCACACTCATATTGAGTTTTTCGCGGTCCAGTTCGCCACTTTTCAGCGCTTCCTGAACGGCATTCCATCCTTTTTCAAAATCGGCAGAGAGCAGGATGACATCATTGCCCGCCTTGAAGGCTTCCACATCGGCAATTCCGTCGGGGAACTGCTTTTTCACACCCTCCATTTCCATTGCATCGGTAAATATAAGACCGTCAAAGCCCATTTTTTCGCGCAGAAGACCTGTGATGGCGGGCTTGCTCAGCGAGGTGGGACGCGGCTCGCGGTCATCAATGGCATTTACCTGCAGGTGTCCTACCATAAAGGAACCAATACCATTATCTGCCAGCATGCGAAACGGAAACAGTTCGAGACTGTCGAGGCGGCGCCAGTCGTATTTGATACGCGGCAATTCGATATGAGAATCCTGATCGGTATCGCCGTGACCGGGGAAGTGCTTGGCGCAGGCCAGCACACCGCCGTCCTGCAGTCCCGACATATACTGATATGCCTTGGCGGCCACATTATGCCTGTCCTCACCGTAACTGCGTTCGCCGATGACTGGATTGGACGGGTTGTTATTTACGTCGGCTACCGGAGCGAAATTGACATGAACACCGAGGCGACGGCACTGCCAGGCCACCTCCCTACCCATTTCATACAAGAGGCGGTTATCCTGAACGGCACCCAGCATCATGGCGCGGGGGAACGACATAGCCGTGTTGCGCAGACGCATCCCCAGTCCGTTTTCGAGGTCGGCTGTGATGAGCAGCGGTACCTGCGGACTGGCTACCTGATACCGGTTGGTGAGTTCGGCCTGCTTTTCCACCGATCCGGCGTGGGAAGGATTGAAGAAACAGAGACCTCCCGGCTTGTATTTCCGGACGAGATACTCCACCCGGGCCTCGAAGGCAGAGTCCATATCCAGATTGGCGCGCAGGACGAACAACTGGCCGAGCCTTTCATCAGGCGACAGACTGTTGAACACCGAGTCCACCCATTGCGCCTCTGCGGCCGATTCGGATCTGGACAGCGTGGCAAAAGGGCGGTTTTCGCGGGCGGCGAGCGCAAAAAGAGCGCCAGTAATGGCAAGTGCGGAGAATATTCGTATCATAAAGCGCAAAATAAACAGGTTTTGCGGGAAATAACGCAATACGGGGTGTGTGGATTCAATTTTCAATGAAATTCAAAAACAAATTCACGATAAAAACTTGATAAACAATTTTATTCGTATTGTTGCCAGACATTTCACAAGGGTAAACCACACTGTCCACTCTTACTTTTTCATAATGGAATTTCAGTTTCACACCGTAGATCTTTTGATCATCACCGGGTATATCCTGGCCATCGTTGCTTACGGCATTTACCACCGCAAAGCGGGCAGTTCGGAGGAGTATTTCCTGGCGGGACGCAACATGCCGTGGTATGTCATAGGCATTTCCATGTTTTCGGCCAATATCTCGTCCAATTCGCTGATTGCCATTACAGGCGGGGCCTACAAGGGCGGTATTGTGTTTTTCAACTATGAGTGGATGGCCTCCATCGTGCTGACATTCTTTTGTATGTTCATCCTGCCTTTTTATCTGAAATCGCAGGTTTACACGATGCCGGAGTTTTTCGAGAAGCGCTATGATGCCCGCTCCCGCTACTATTTCTCCTTCATCACGCTGGTGGGCAATATCTTCATTGACACGGCGGGCACCCTGTTTGCAGGCGTTGTGATTGCCAAACTCGTTTATCCCGGTGCCAACACCACGCTGATTGTGAGCCTGCTGGCCATATTTGCTGCCGGTTACACCATCGTGGGCGGCCTGTCGTCGGTCATGCGCACGGAGATGGTGAATACCGTGATTCTTTTGATTTCTGCGGTGATCCTGGCCTTTATCGTGTACGACAAGGCGGGCGGATACGACGCCATTGTGGCACATGCCAACTCCACCGACCCGTCGTTCATGCACCTCGTTCAACCCTCCGACCACCCCGATATGCCGTGGCAGGGACTGCTGCTGGGTGTGCCCCTGCTCGGATTCTATTTCTGGTGCAACAACCAGTTTATTGTACAGCGCGCCCTGAGCGCGAGAAACGCCGACGAGGCCCGCAAAGGCGCCCTGTTTGCTGCCCTGCTGAAAATACCCATTCTGTTCCTGCTGGTACTACCGGGCGTTGCAGCCATCAAACTGTACCCCAATTTGCAGGAAATGTATGCCGGACAACTCAAGAATTTCTCCGATGGTGCCTATCCCACCCTCGTATTCGACCTGCTGCCCGTCGGACTCGTGGGGCTCGTTGTGGCAGGTTTCCTCGCTGCCATGGCTTCGGCGGTGAGCGCCACCCTGAACTCGGCCTCCACGCTTGTCACCATGGATTTCGTGCAGAAAATGCGTCCGGGTATGGATTCCAGAGGGCTTGTGCGTTCCGGACAGATTGCGACCGTGGTATTCATGGTACTGACCGTACTCTGGGCTCCGCAGATTGCCAATTTTGAGTCCCTGATGAACTACATGCAGAGCGTACTGGCGCTGATCAGTCCGCCCGTAGTGGCTATCTTCCTGCTCGGCCTGTTCTGGAAGCGCGCCAATGCCGACGGCGCCTTTGCGGCCCTTATGACCGGACTGGTTATCGCGATATTCACCGTGGTCAGTCAGGTGAGCAGCATCTCGGAGGCCTGGAACAACGTGCATTTCCTTGTCAAGGCTCCCGTTATACTCGCCATTTGTGCCGCCGTGCAAATAGCAGTGAGCCTTGCCACGGCACCACCGCCGGCCGAAAAAATCACCGGCATGACCTGGAACAATGCTGTGTACGAAGAAGACTCCGCCAGTCTGCGCGGTCTGCCGTGGTATCAGAACTACCGCACCCTTTCCGTGATCCTGCTTATAATCACGTTTGCCGTGGTCTGGTGGTACCGGTAGAGGGGAGTTGGGGTGTCGAACTCCGAACATCGAAGTGGGGTGTATGCCTGAGCTGTTTGTGTGTGCCACGCGATTTCGACGGAAATGGCAGATCAGATTTCTCCTGCGTCGAAATGACACGCATATCGCCTTATAAGAAAGGGGATTTGGTTCGTCGGCAGCGCCGACGAACCAAATCCCATCTTTTTTTATGAGCAAAACGCCAGTCATTCCGACGACAGGAGGAATCTCTCACCACCACACTGACATGCTGAAAATCGCCCGCAGAATCCCGGATGAGATTTCTCCTGCGTCGAAATGACGAATGTACCGTTTTGAAAGAGGCGGAGTCTTTACGCCCAAAACGCCAGTCATTCCGACGACAGGAGGAATCTATCGAAACGCTTCGGAGTTCGACATTTTAAAAAATGGATTCCCTCAGCGGTATTACAGGGAACACACAGCTCAACCCGGTACTCATTCCAGCGCAAAAACATTAATTGCCGCAATAAGATGCGCTAATTAACGTTAATTGGCGCGCTGAATTGCGGCAATTAACTTATCTTTGCGAAAAAACATGGAATTAATTAACAGAACTATTCAGTCGCGAATCGAAGAGTACTTCGTTCCGGGAAAGGTAATCGTACTGGTTGGGCCACGCCGGGTCGGAAAAACCGTGCTGGTCAGGCAGATAATATCCAGTATAACTGAACCTGTACTTTTTCTGAACGGAGAAGACATCAATACCAGAGAGCTGCTCGCCCGGAGGAGTGTTCCGCACTATTTACAACTACTGGATGGCAGGAAAATCCTGATAATTGATGAAGCGCAGAAGATTCCGGACGTGGGCGCCGCATTGAAGTTGATGATTGATGAAATCGCAGGACTGCGCGTGCTGATAACCGGATCCTCAGCCTTCGATGTTGAAAACCGGACGGGTGAACCGCTGACAGGACGAAAATATACTTTCAGGCTGTATCCCCTTTCTGATGCTGAATATGATCAGAAGTATTCCTTGCCGGAACGAAAGGATAAAATGAAGGAGCGACTGATCTACGGCTGTTACCCCGAATTATTGACCATGAGCAACTCGGGTATGAAGGCTGCCTATCTGAATGATCTGGTATCATCCTACCTGCTAAAAGATATTCTTGTTTTTGAAAACATTAAAAAATCAGACAAGATTCTCTCTCTGCTGCGCCTGATCGCATTTCAGACAGGAAGCGAGATTTCCACTACCGAGATAGGCCGTCAGTTGGGAATGAGCGAAAATACTGTCAGCCAGTATCTGGACCTCTTGTCAAAGGTATTCATTATACACAGGGTGGGCGGATTCAGCAGGAACCTCCGGAAGGAAATCAGTAAAAGCAGCAAATGGTACTTCTTCGACAACGGAATAAGAAATATCCTGGTCGCCAACCTGAACCCGGTGGAACTCAGAAATGACGTCGGTCAGCTATGGGAGAATTATATCATCAGCGAACGAATCAAGTTCCAGCAATACTCGGGAATGATCGTCAATAACTTTTTCTGGCGTACATACGACCAGCAGGAAATTGACTGGGTAGAAGAGCGCGGCGGACAACTACACGCCTTCGAGTTCAAATGGAGCGAAAATAAACACCCCAGAGCGCCTCTCGGCTGGTCAAAAACGTATCCCGATGCTTCGTACTCCGTCGTAAATCCGGACAACTACCAACCCTGGACAAGATAAAAAACAAGGGGTTTGACCCCCGGGCTCCCACCCGAAAATCAAACCCCTCACCCTGTACACGGCGAAGCCTACTTCTTCATCTCCGAATAGTACTTGTAAAAATACGGAATGGTTTCAATTCCTTTGTAGTAGTTGAACAGCCCGTAATGCTCGTTCGGCGAGTGGATGTCGTCGGAGTCGAGACCAAAGCCCATGAGTACCGACTTGGCCTTCAGCACCTGATCGAACATGGCCACAATAGGTATGCTGCCGCCGCCGCGCTGGGGAAGGGGCTTCTTGCCGAACGCCTGCTCCATCGCCTTCTCAGAGGCCTTGTACTCTACGGAGTTGGTGGGTACCACCACCGGGTAGCCACCGTGATGGGCATTTACCTTCACTTTCACCGATTTGGGCGCGATACCCTCAAAATGCTTCTGGAAGAGTTTTTCAATTTTGGCCGGATCCTGATTGGGTACCAGGCGCATGGATATTTTGGCATAGGCCTTTGACGGAAGTACGGTTTTGGCACCTTCGCCAATGTATCCACCCCAGATACCGTTTACATCGAGGGTAGGGCGAATACCGGTGCGCTCCACGGTGGTGTAGCCTTTTTCACCCATCAACTCGGAAACATTCAGGTCTTTCATGTACTGCTTCTCGTCGTAGGGCGCTTCATTCATCATCTTGCGCTCTTTGGCACTCACCTTTTCCACATCATCGTAGAAGCCTTTCACGGTAACGCGGCGCTTCTCGTCATGCAGGGAGGCTATCATGGTACAAAGTACGTTCACCGGATTGGCCACTGCGCCACCGTACACGCCGGAGTGCAGGTCTTTGTTCGGACCAATCACTTCCACTTCCATGTAGCACAGACCGCGTAGTCCTACGGTCAGACTGGGTGTTTCGTTGTCAATAATGCTGGTATCGGATATCAGCACTACGTCGCATTCAAGCTTTTTCTTGTTCTCGTGGCAAAATTTCTCCAGATTCTTGGAGCCCACCTCTTCTTCGCCCTCAATCATGAATTTGACGTTGCAGGGCAGGTTGTCGGTCTTCAGCATCATCTCGAATGCCTTCACGTGCATAAATACTTGTCCCTTGTCGTCGCAGGAGCCGCGCGCAAAGATGGCACCGTCGGGATGGAGTTTGGTCTTTTTAATTACAGGCTCGAAAGGCGGACTGTCCCAAAGCTCAAGCGGATCAGCGGGCTGTACGTCGTAGTGGCCGTACACCAGCACGGTCGGCGCCTTGGGATTGACCATTTTTTCGCCGTAAACAATCGGGTGACCTGCCGTTTCGCAGATTTCCACCTTGTCAACGCCCACGGCCGTCAGGTGGCGGCTGATGGCCTCCGCCGTGCGACGCACATCGGGAGCATATTTCGGATCGGCGCTCACAGACGGGATGCGCAGCAACTCAAGCAGTTCATCAAGGAATCGCTGCCTGTTGTCATCGAGGTATTTTTTCAATTCTTTCATATTACAGATTGTCGAAGTTTTACAGTTCGCTGCAAAGTTCCCTATTTTTTCATAAACGCAAAGGTGATTTGAAGCACTACCTTTGCTGCCCCTTGTTTTTAAGCCCACCATGTAATGATCAAGATTGGAATAATCCGCGAAGGAAAGGTGCCCCCCGATAAACGGGTACCCCTCACACCCGAACAATGCGCCGAAGCCCGCAACACCTTTAACCTGTCTGTCGCTGTCCAGCCATCGCCCGTACGGTGCTTCTCCGATGAGCAATATGCCGCACTCGGTATCCCGCTGCAGGGGGACCTCAGCAACTGCGATGTTCTGCTCGGAGTCAAGGAGGTACCCGTTGACATGCTCATTCCCGGAAAAACATACCTGTTTTTCTCCCATACCATCAAAAAGCAACCCTACAACCGGAAACTGCTCCAGGCTGTTCTCGAAAAAGGAATTTCACTGATAGATTACGAGGTGCTGACCGACGAAAAGGGCGTGCGCCTGATTGCCTTCGGTTTTTACGCCGGTATAGTAGGCGCTCACAATGCCCTTTGGACGTGGGGACAACGCACCGGCGACTTCACACTGCCGCGTCTGCACGAGTGCCACGACTATGCGGAAGCTCTCGAAACCTACCAGTCACTACGCCTGCCCCCGCTGCGCATCGTACTCACCGGTGGAGGAAGGGTTTCTTCGGGCGCTGTGAAAAATCTGCTCGACATGGGCATACGGCAGGTTAGTCCGGCCGAATTTCTGGAACAGGACTTCGGCGAGGCTGTGTTCACCCAGATCCACGCGGCCGATTATGCAGAAAGGAAAGACGGATCGCCCTTCGAAAAATCTCATTTCTACGCCCACGGCAACGAATACAAGAGCAAGTTCGCACCCTTTTACAGAAAAGCCGACATTTTCATCAACGGAATATATTACGACCAGAAAGGTCCGGCCTTTTTCACCACAGAAGAAACGGCCCTCGACGACTTCCATATCCGTGTCATCGGCGATATCACCTGCGATATCATGCCCGACTCGTCGGTTCCGTGCACTATCCGGCCCGGCAAAATCGCTGATCCGGTTTATGGTTTCAGCCGTACCACCGGACAAGAAACGACTCCCTACACCCCCGACTCTATTGACGTAATGGCTATTGACAACCTGCCCTCCGAGCTGCCACGCGATGCATCGGCTTTTTTCGGTCGGCAACTGCTCGACAATATACTCGGGGCACTGATTCAGGGCGGCGACAATCCTGTTGTCAGACGGGGAAGAATTACAGAAAACGGACACCTCACTCCGCTTTACTCCTATCTGGAAGATTACGCGGCAGGGCACTAAACAAACGCTCTAAAACGACAACCCGAGCGTGACGTATGTGTACAGCGATTTCGACTGATCGCTGTACATGGCGCTCAGTTCAATGGGGCCCAGAATGCTGTTGTATGCCATCGTCAGCGAGTACCCGCTCAGGAACTTTCGGCGAACTTCGCGGGTCGGACTGCCAACAAAATCGTACAGCAGCACGCTGGCACCGGGAATCAGATACAAATTGCTTCCAAGCCTGCGGTGTACTCTGGCCTGTGCAGAAACCACACTGTGTGAAAAAACCGTGTTGTTCTCCAGCCCCGAAAAAACAATCTGATTCCTGTACAACCGGTTCAAACCGCCTATAGAAAAGGCACTGTACAGGTTCTGGTCTGTGTCGGAATTGACACCCGCCTGTACAAGCGCGGAAAAGGTATTCCGGGGATTTATCGGTTCAAAATATTCATAATTCAGAACAAAACGGTAATAGTTCCGCTGACTCAGTCCGCTGAAGGTGGAATAACTCACATTGGTGTCGCCCTCCCAAAGGGTATAGTCAAAATCCCTGGGAATAACATAGCCCAGTTCTGCATCAAATCGGGTACCTGTTCCCGGATAAACGGGATTGTCGAGTGTGTTCAACTGGTAAAAAAGGTAAGGGGTCACACCGGAACCCGTACCCCTGATATCCGTATCGGACGCTATCAATGGCGAATAGCCGACAGTTTCCAGACGGGTGCCGGCTCCAAAGGATTGCCGCAGACTGCCCGCAGACTGCAACTTCAAATCCCACCTGAAGTAGTCCGAACGAAACTGCCCGTCCTTCCTGAACTGCTTGTAAGTAGTAACACGAAATGATTCATACTGGATACCGGGAATCAGCATAAGGCTGTTTTTTTTGCCGAGATATTGCAGATGCTCGGCCCGGGCACGCATATTTTCACCAATGTTCAGCGTTATGAGGGATCTCGAAGCGGGCAGGAAATAGTTTCTGGCTGTGGCGTTGGCTATCAGACTTACCCCGGAAAAGGTATTGTAGTGCATACCCAGCTTGCAGTTGATTGCCGGGTTTTCCTCTGTTTCAAAAATAATACGGTAACCAACAATATCAGCCGGTTCCAGCCGGTAACGAATGTAGCGGAAGTTGCGGGTCCCGTAGGCCAGTCGAACCATATCCGACAGTTGCTGTGCCGAGTAATATTTGCCTCCCTGAAAATGTATGAACTGCCGGAAAGACGACAGCGAAACGGATGAAAGGCCCTCTACCTGACAGGAAACCAGTAAAACCGAATCAGTTCGGACGGGAGCAGCGGGACGCACATACAGAGAACCGTAAATCGCTGATAACGAATCCGCCAGGTGTTTGAACACCGGATAATACTGGTATCCGGTTTTTATTCCCGACTCCAGTATTTCGTCCGATTTGTCGAAACTCCCCGAAGAATAGCCCTCCAGCGACTGATTGATATAGCAGTTGCTGAGCTCTATCTGCCGCTTGTTGTCTTCCCCGTCCTTGAAAAAAGCAATCTGCATCAGAACCTGAATGGCATTGTTGAGCTGATTATGTGGTTTTAATCCGTGTGAAACATTCGATGCAATAACATAATCCGCGCCCATCTCCCTGACCTCCGAAACAGGCAGGTTTCTGACAATACCACCGTCAACCAGCCGCATTCCCTTGTAATCCACCGGCGTGAAAACGCCCGGAATGGCGATACTTGCCCGGATAGCCGTGGTTATTTCACCGCTGTCCATCACCACCGCTGCAGCCGTCTCCAGATCCGTGGCAATACAGCGAAAAGGAATGTCAAAATCGGAAAATGACCTTGTTCTGTAGGCCGGGAAAAGCAGTTCCGACAGTTGCAGCCAGAGTTCCTGCGATTCCAGTGCGCCGGTCGGCACCTGAAAATGCCTGTTTTTAAAGGGTAATTCAACGGCGTACCTGCCATACTCTTCCTTCTCTTCCATGGCAAGCGCCCGCAGCGTAACCTGATTGGTGAGTAGCTCGTTCCAGTCCAGCTTCCTGACTATCTGCTCAATTTCATTGCCTGAATATCCAATAGCATACAATGCACCCATAACGCTGCCCATGCTCGTTCCAGTGATATAATCTATTTTGAGTCCGGCCGAATCTATGGCTTTCAGTACGCCGATATGCGCAATGCCCTTGGCTCCGCCGCCACTCAGTATCAGTCCCGTGAAGGGCCGCTCGGGTTGCTGAGCTACTGCTTGCTGAGTAAAAACAACAAAAAAGACAGGAAAAAGGAGGAAAAGGCGGCGTAAATCAGGGGAGAAGGGTTTCGTGGCAACAGACGAGGTTTGAAGTACAAATATAGGTATCTGACAACAGATTACCCGATATTTCAGAATTATCCGATATTTGCAGGATACCTTTGTTTTCATGAAGAAAAACGTTCTGTTACTCGCTTTTGCCGCGTTTGTTCTGACAAACACCTGCTTTTCACAGCAAACGTATCCGATTGCCGCGCCTTCCGACAAGCGGCCCGGACTCTACGCTTTCACCAATGCCTCTATTTTCACCGATTACAAGACCAAAACCGAGGGAGCAACGCTCCTGATTCGCGATGGAAAGGTGGTTGCAGCAGGCACAGGAATAGCTGTCCCGGCAGATGCTGTAACGTACGATTGCTCAGGAAAAACCATTTATCCGTCCTTTATTGACCTGTATGCCACCGACTACGGGCTTCCGGCTCCGCCGCCACCCGCTCAGGGCGGCCGCTTTGGTCAGCAACAGCAAGCGCAGCCTGCCACACCTGCCGAACCAAAAGGCGCGGCATACAGCTGGAACGAAGCACTCAGGCCGGAATTCAACGCCGTTGCACTGTTCACAAAAGACACAAAAGCCTCCGAAGAATGGCGTAAACAGGGCTTTGGTGCCGTACTCACACACCGCTCCGACGGTATCTCCCGCGGCACAGGCGCACTCGTACTGCTCGGCGGCGAGCGCGAACACGAAATGATCGTATCCGACAAGGTGGCGCATTTTCTGTCGCTCAAAAAGGGTTCCAGCCGCAATCCGTACCCGAGTTCGCTCATGGGCCTTATAGCACTGGTCCGCCAGACGTACATGGATGGCCCGTGGTATAAAACCGAAGGCTACAAAACGGAGAAAAATCTGTCCCTCGACGCCTGGAATGCAGTTCAAAGCCTCCCGCAGGTGTTTGAAGCAGGCGAAAAACTGGATATTTTCCGCATCAACCGCATCGGCGAGGAATTCGGCGTGAAATACATCGTTAAAACTTCTGGCGACGAGTACCAGCGCCTGAACGAAGTAGCAAAAACAGGCTACCCGCTCATCGTGCCGGTCAATTTCCCCGAAGGTTATGACGTACGCGACCCCTACGATGCCCTGAATGTATCGCTGACAGAACTGAAACACTGGGAAATGGCACCCGCCAACGCCGGAATGCTCCAAACAGCGGGAGTCACATTCGCACTCACCTCAAACGGACTCAAGGAACGCTCCAAATTTCTCGAAAATATCCGCAAAACCATTGAATACGGCCTGACCGAGGAAAACGCTCTCAAAGCACTCACCTTCACGCCCGCCACGCTCGCAGGCGCGTACAGCACGCTCGGAAGCCTCGAACCCGGCAAAACAGCCAATTTTATCGTTACCAGTGGCAATATCTTCAAGGCTGAAACCAAAATTTTGCAGAACTGGTGTAACGGCGCTGCCTACGATATCACCGTTGAGAAATCCATGCCGCGTGAAAAAATGGGCACCTATGATTTGAAGGCCGGCGACAAAAGCTACACGCTCACCCTCAAGGGGAAACCCGACGCGCCGGAGGCTCAACTGATGACCGCCGACAGCCTGAAGATCAAGGCTGTATTCTCTTTCTCTCCCGGTGGACTTGTAACGCTCTCTTTCCAGCCCGATACGCTCAGGAAGGGCAATATCGCACTCTCCGGTGCACCCGTTTCCAACGGTTGGTCGGGAAGCGGAACTATGCCCGACGGATCATGGATCAACTGGAGTGCCACACAAACCAAAGGACCAGGCGGTGAGCGCGAGAAGCAGCCAACAAAACAAAATCCCGTGACGCCTCCCGAAATCGGCACCGTTAATTACCCCTTTACTGCTTTCGGCTGGAAAGAGAAACCACAGGCCCGGACATTCCTGATCCGGAATGCCACAGTGTGGACAGGCGAGAAAGACGGCATCATGAAAAATGCAGATGTACTTGTCAATAACGGAAAAATACAGCGTATCGGCAGAAAATTACCCGTTCAGGACAACGCCACTGTCATTGACGGCGCCGGAAAACACCTCACAGCAGGTATTATTGACGAACACTCCCACATCGCCATCACCCGGAATGTGAACGAGGGCACGCAGGAAAGCACCTCGGAAGTACGTATCGGCGATGTTGTTGACTCCGAGGATATTGACATCTACCGTCAACTGGCCGGAGGTGTAACCAGCAGTCACCTCCTGCACGGTTCAGCCAATCCCATCGGCGGCCAGACGCAACTGATCAAGCTGCGCTGGGGACTCACACCCGAAGAAATGAAATTTCAGAACTGGCCGGGCTTCATCAAGTTTGCACTCGGTGAAAACGTGAAACAGAGCAGCTCTCCCAACAGTACCCGCTTCCCGCAAACGCGGATGGGTGTGGAGGAAACATTCAACGACTATTTCACGCGCGCACAGGAGTACGGCAAGCTCAAACGCTCCGGAATGCCTTACCGGAAAGACCTCGAACTGGAAGCCCTGCTCGAAATCATAGAAAGCAAACGCTTTATCACCTGCCACAGTTACGTGCAGTCGGAAATCACCATGATGATGCGCGTGGCCGAGCGGTTCGGATTCCGCCTGAACACGTTCACTCACATCCTCGAAGGATACAAGGTTGCCGATAAAATGGCAAAACACGGAGCGGGCGGCAGTTCATTCTCCGACTGGTGGGCCTACAAACACGAGGTGTACGAGGCTATACCGCAGAATGCCAAAATCATGGCCGATCAGGGCGTGGTCGTCGCGATCAACTCCGATGATGCCGAAATGGCCCGCCGACTGAACCAGGAGGCCGCCAAGTCGGTGATGTACGCGGGCATGAGTCAGGAAGATGCCTGGAAAATGGTGACCATCAATCCGGCCCGCCTCCTGCACGTGGACGACCGCACAGGCAGTATCAAGACCGGAAAAGACGCCGATCTGGTACTCTGGAACGATAATCCGCTCTCCATCTACGCCAGCGCAGATAAAACCTGGGTGGACGGTGCTGTCTATTTCGACCGCGAGGAGGACGTCCGCCTGCAGGAGGAACTGCAGCGCGAACGCGCCCGAATCATCCAGAAAATGCAGGCAGAAAAGAAAGGTGGCGAAGGCGGCGAACGCCCCCGGGGGCCCAAAGAACACTACCACTGCGATACGGAAGGCGACGAAGGCAATTGATATCCGGATATTCCTCTCTGTACAAAACCACCGAGGTGGTTCATCAGCACCGGCAGGGAGGAATGTCGCTCCGTCAAAGATACCCGCTCAATTGTCTGAACCTTGATTCACAGGATTAAGAGCTCCTTCAAAAACGCAAAAACTGACAAAAAATGAGCCGTTTTTGCCAACGGCAGAGAATCCTGAACAAGCTCTAAAAAATTAGATTTGGAGTTGTCGGCGCCGCCGACAACTCCAAATCCCTCTTACAGGTACAGCACCGGTCATTCCGACCGACAGGGAGGAATCTCAGGACATCATTTGCGGTGCCAGTGAGCCTGAGCTCATTAGAATAACGGAAGAATAACGGAAGAATAACGGAAGAATAACGGAAGAATAATTTAACTTTGCATATTTAAATATGTCGTTTTCGCCGAATTTCACCATTACGCCCGGAATTGTATCCTGTCTTTTACGGATAGAGACTGCCCGACAGGCTGTGCTTCATCTGCCGGTAACGCCCTCCGTACTCGCTACACTGCGGGAAACGGCCAGACTTTTTTCCACACATTACTCCACTATGATTGAAGGAAACCGGCTGACGCAGGAACAGGTTTCCCGCGTAATCGGAGACAAACAGCACTTTCCGGGCCGCGAACGCGATGAAAAAGAAATACTGGGCTATTATGCTGCCCTCGAACTACTCGAGCATATCACAGCAACCGAGAAAAGCATTACCGAAAATCATATACAGGCACTTCACGCGCTCGTTCTCGCAGAAGGTCGAAAAAAAGCAAAACCAACTCCGTACCGGGATGGCCAGAATGTGATACGCGATGGCCGAACCAGGGGTATTGTTTATATGCCTCCCGAAGCAAGGGACGTGCCGGCGCTCATGAAAGAACTCGAGGCGTGGGTATCCGGGTCAGAGCAAGCAGGATTACCCTGCCCAATCCGGGCCGGTGTAGCCCACTACCAGTTCGCTACAATTCACCCGTACTATGACGGAAACGGCCGCACAGCCCGACTGCTCACTACACTGATTCTTCATCTGGGTGGCTATGACCTGAAAGGACTGTATTCACTGGAAGAGTACTACGCCCGCAATCTGGGCGACTATTATGAAGCACTGACAGTAGGTCCCGGGCACAACTACTACGAAGGTCGCGCAAAAGCAGATATTACAAAGTGGGTAGAGTATTTCTGCAACGGTATGGCAGACAGTTTTGAAAATGTGTTGCAACGCACAAGAGAAGCTGCGGGAAACGGCGCAGCAGATTTTTCACCAGCGCTGAGAAAACTCGACCCCAGACAGAGAAAAGCGCTCGAATTGTTCCGACTCAGTACAAGCATAAATAGTCATGATGTGGCCACCCTCTTCGGTATATCGGACCGGGCAGCTCGTAATCTGCTCGCATCCTGGACAGAATCCGGTTTTCTTTATATAGCTGACCCCTCTAAAAAGAACAGGAAATACGCCCTGTCTCCCGAATTCGAGCGCTTATTCAACTCCTGAAATCACCCTTTTTTCACCTGAGCGGCTTTCCCCACCATAAACATGGCCGGTAATTTTTCAAGCGCCGGCAGTTTGATCTTTTTCCATTCTCGCACCGGCAGCGACCGTATCATCTCCGACTGCCCCGTGATATCCTGCGCAACCCCGAACAGGGTGTCGGGATGAAGGCTCTCCAGCGCTACCTCCAGTACCATCTGAGAACGGTAAGGCGTTTCTATAAAAAGATGCGTACTCCCGTGCTGCTGAGCCTGCCCCTCCAGCTTTCTCAGATCGCGGGCCAATTCGGGCCTCTTGGGCGATAAATACCCGTGAAACGAAAACTGCTGTCCGTTCATCCCGGAAGCCATCAGCGCCAGCAGGATAGACGACGGCCCCACCAGCGGCCTCACGCGCACACCCGCCTGATGCGCAAGCGCAACAATCGAAGCGCCGGGATCAGCCACCCCCGGACAACCAGCCTCCGACATCAGTCCGATATCACGACCCGCCTCCACGGCCTCCCGGAAAACCCGGACTGCCTCATCGGGAAAATCACGGCTTTCAATTTCAACAAATATCATTTCCTGCAGGGGCTTCAACGGCCCCGCAGACTTGACAAAATGACGGGCTGTCTTCGCCCGCTCAACAATGAACACGTCGAGCCGCCGAACAATATCTGTTACGTAAAGAGGAAGTGTATCCGCCGCATTTTCGGCAACAGGTGTGGGAATCAGATATAATGTGCTGGACAAAACTTCTTGTTTTTGCGTAAATGTAGGATATTTGTGCAACAGTAACAGATACTTCTCAACAGACATCCGATATGCGCAGACCAGGAAAAGATGAATATTCCCCGTTTCACGCCACTTATATCAGGTTGTTGCCACCCAAAGGAACTGCTCTCAGCCTGCTGAAAAAAACTTTCAGGGAAACATCCCGGCTACTCGCTGATCTGCCGGAAGAAGCCGGCAACTTCGCCTATTCGGAAGGGAAATGGACCATCAAACAGGTTATTATGCACCTTACTGATGCTGAAAGGGTATTTGCCTCCCGGGCTCTCTGGTTCATGCGTGCCGACCGCGCTCCTCTGCCGGGCTTTAATCAGGACTTCTGGATGGAATACGCCAATGTGTCGAAGCGAACTATTAAAGACCTGCTGAAAGAGTGGAAAACCGTTCGTGACAACACCATTCACCTCGTCAGCAACTGCTCCGAAGAACAGTCGCTGCAAACCGGAACCGCCGGCAATTTCAAGGTGTCGGCCAGGGCCTGCTTCTATATCATCATTGGCCACCACCTCCACCATCTTGAAATACTGAAAGAGCGATATCTGTCGGTCAGTGACGCTGCGCCATCTCCCGATTCATCAATGTAAATACCGTAGCGCCAGCCGCCGCTCCACCCAGTCCGCCAACCAGATAAAGCCATAGATCGTTCAGATCAAGCACTTCGGTTATTCCGGCACCCAGCGCCAGCACCGGATTAAAAGCACCGCCACTGAGTCTGCCAGGACCAAAACCGCAGGCAATCAGGCAAAATCCCGATGCCAGCCCGGCGAAAGAGTGGTTATCCCCTGAGGTGGCACTCAAAAAGACATATACCAGCGCAAATGAGCCGAAAAACTCGGCCAGCATGGCTCCGTACGGATTGTTGTTCCCGTGCATGGCCACCACCGTCTCCCCGCCGCTCTCGCGCATGAATGCCGCCAGTGCTGCCGCAACCAGCGCACCGAATACCTGCGCCGTAATGCCGGTAATGGCGTCGTTCCGCTCCACACGGCCGCACAGTGCAGCCGCCAGAGTGATACCGGGATTGAAATACCCCGACGAACGACCCGTCATGTACATCAGGGCCATCATCATGGCTCCGTAGGCCAGCGGAGTGAACCGAAGTGTTTCCGAATATTCTGCGGAAAGAGAAAAACAAAGCGTGAGCAGGAAGGAACCAATCAGCTCCGGAATGAATATTTTCAAGGCGTGCAGCGTTTATAAGATGTTCAGGATTTTCTTCCGGCAGCAAAAATACGCTATTTTTGACTCGGCGAGAGAATCCTGAACAAGCTCTAAAATAGGCCTCTTTTCGTGTGCGCCACTGTCGTACCTTCGCCCCGCCTTAAATTTTTTTCAATGAGATATTTCTGCTCCCTTTTGCTGCTCCTGTCACTGATCACCATAAATGTACCTTCTATGGACGCTCAGAACCAACTGCTTTCCCCCGAACTTCTCTGGAAAACCGGAAGAACAGGCCTCGATGCCGTGTCACCCGATGGAAAAACCGCCGTTTACGGTGTGGTCAGGTATGACATGTCTTCCAACAAAAGTACCCGGGCTCTCTATCTCGTCAATGTTCAGTCGGGAGAAACAAGACTGCTCACCGATCCGGAAAAAAGCAGTTTCGATGCCGAATTCCACCCCGAAGGAAAGAAAGTTGGCTTCCTTCGCGACGGAAAACTACACGAAATTTCAATCGAAGGCCCGGGCGAGGCTGTCAAGGTAAGCGATCTGGAAATCAACGGATTCCACTACGCTCCCAACGGCAAACAGGTGCTGTTCGCTCAGGATGTGAAACTTGACAAGAACCTGCAGGAAGAAAATCCCGATCTGCCCAAATCATCGGGCAGGGCCTCCGACGGTCTGTTCTACCGGCACTGGAAAAGCTGGCACGACTACGCATACAGCAATGTCTTCCTCGTTGACTACAGCAGCGGAATGTTCTCCTCGGAACCGGTAAATATACAGGGCAATGAACGATTCGACTCCCCGCTCACACCCGATGGCGGTATGGAACAAATCTCGTGGAGCCCCGACTCCCGCTGGATTGTCTATACCTGCAGAAAGCTCAACGGAACAGCTGAAGCACAAAGTACCAACAGCGATCTCTACGCATACGAAGTAGCATCCGGCAAAACACTCAACTTCACCGCCGATCTGAAGGGCTATGACCGCGACCCGGTCTGGTCGCCCGACGGCCGCTACCTGCTCTGGACAAGCCTCGAGCGCGCCGGTTATGAGGCCGACCGACCGCGCCTGATGATGCTCGATATTCAGACGCAGCAAAGACAGGAACTCTCCGCCGGCTGGACGTACGAAATGAACAGTCCGGTCTGGTCGGCCGACAGCAAGATCATCTATTTCCTGAGCAGCGAAAACTTCACTTATCAGGTTTACCAGTTTACACTCGCCGACAAAAAAATACGCCGTATTACCGATGGCCTGCACGACTACATAGCCCTGAAAGGCACAGGAGCCGAGCTGGTTACCACCCGGACGTCCATGACAAGTCCGCCCGAGGTGTATGCGGTTAATGTGAGAACCGGTGCCGCACGCCGCCTGTCTTTCGCCACAGAAGAAGTATGGGGTAAACTCGCCCAGCCCAAAGTGGAGCGCCGGACGGTAAAGACCTTTGACGGAAAGGATATGAATGTATGGCTCGTACTGCCACCCAACTTCGATCCGGCCAAAAAGTATCCCGCGCTCGTGTATGCGCAGGGGGGACCGCAGTCGGCCCTGAGCCAGTTCTTCTCCTTCCGCTGGAACTTCACCCTGATGGCCTCGCAAGGCTACGTGATAGTGGCACCCTGCCGCCGTGGAATGCCCGGCAGCGGACAAGCCTGGAACGATGCCATCACAGGCAAATGGGGCGATGCCATGAAAGACTATCTCTCGGCTACCGACGCTGCTGCCAGGGAACCGTTCATTGACGCCGGCCGGATGGGCGCCGTAGGTGCCAGTTTCGGTGGATACGCCGTTTACTGGCTGGCTGGCAACCATAACAAACGCTTCAAAGCGTTTATTTCACACTGCGGACTGTTCAATCTCGAAAGTTTCTACGGTACCACAGAAGAGGTTTGGTTCCCGAATTATGACTTTGAAGGAGCATACTGGCAACGGCCAGTACCCAAAATGTACCTGAACGACAGCCCGCACCGCTACGTGCAAAACTGGGATACACCCATCCTCGTCATTCACAACGAACTCGATTTCCGGGTGCCGTTCGGCGAAGGAATGCAGGCATTTCAGGCAGCACAACTGCGGGGCGTTCCATCCCGGTTCCTCAGCTTCCCGGATGAAGGCCACTGGATGAGCAAGCCACAAAACAGCTTGCTCTGGCAGCGTGAATTCTACAGCTGGCTCGATAAATGGCTCAAATAAACGCTCCGGAATGAATTTGTACGAACACATACAGGAGGCTGTTGCGTATATCAGAACCCGCACCGGTTTCCAGCCGGCCACGGGTATCATACTCGGCACCGGACTCGGTAACCTGACCGACGACATACAGGTCGCTGCAGAAGTGGATTATGCAGATATTCCGCACTTTGCCCGCAGTACTGTGGAGAGCCACAAGGGAAAACTGGTGTTCGGAATGCTGGCAAACCACCCGGTGGTAGTCATGGCCGGCCGTTTCCACTGGTATGAAGGGTGGAGTATGCAGCAGGTCGTGTTCCCGGTGCGCGTCATGAAGTTTCTGGGCGCAGAACGGCTCATCCTGACCAATGCCTCCGGCGGTATCAATCCGCACCTGAGGGGAGGAGATATCGTGGCCGTACGCGACCATATTAATCTGCTGCCCGAAAATCCGCTGAGAGGCCCGAACGACGAAAGGGTAGGCCCGCGTTTTCCCGACCTGACCAACACATACGATCAGGCTCTCCGGAAAATGGCTCTCGGGATAGCCCGCGAACACCGGATCAGGATGTTTGAAGGTGTTTATTCAGCACTCGCAGGGCCCAATCTGGAAACTCCGGCGGAATATGAAATGCTCCGAAAGCTGGGGAGCGACTGTACCGGCATGTCGTCAGTGCCGGAAGCGCTCGCCGCCCGACATCTCTCCATGCAGGTGCTGATGCTGTCCATGGTGAGTAACGTGTCATTTCCACCCTCCGTGATAAAAGTAACCTCACTGGAAGATGTCATCACCGTAGCGAGTGAAGCCGAGCCAAAGCTCCGGCTCATCGTGCGGGAAATACTTAAAAGACTGTAAAATGATCGTATCCGCAATTGTAGCCGTCGCCAAAAATGGCGTTATAGGTGCCGAAGGACAGATTCCGTGGTATTTGCCCGCCGATCTGGCCTGGTTCAAAAAGACCACCCTCGGCCACCACATCATCATGGGGCGCAACAGTTTTCACAGCATAGGCAGACCGTTGCCCAAAAGGACCAATATCGTTGTCACCCGCGATCCGTTTTTCAGCGCCGAAGGTGTTCTCATTGCTCACTCCGTGGAGGAAGCACTCGGAATGGCCTTCGACAATGGAGAAACGGAGGCATTCATCATCGGTGGCGGACAGATTTACAAGGAAAGTATTGACCTGTGGGACAAACTCTACCTGACCAGCGTGGAAACGGAACCGGAAGGAGACGTTTTTTTTCCGGAAACAGACAACAGCGAGTGGATTGAAACCTGGAGCGAAGAGCGACCTGCCGACGACAAAAACGAGTTTGACTGCACCTTCCGCATACTCGAACGGAAAGAAACAGAAGAAGAATAATTTTAGAGCTTGTTCAGGATTCTCTCGCCGAGTCAAAAACGGCTGTCAGACACCTTGAAAACCTGTTCATTCAATAGTTTTTTTGTTATGAAACAGTTATTTCAAATGCCGTAAAAGAACTGCAATAAGAGGTTATACGGCATTAAACGGCCTGAAATAAACATTTAACGCCTTATTTTAAAAAAAAACATATTTTTTATGCCCGCCGAGGCGCAAAACAGACCCCGTTTTTTTTATACTTTTGCAGTTGGAAATCTACAACCAATTCAAGTCCTGGTTATCTGATACATGGAAAAGAAGCGATTGCTCCTTATTACGCAGGAGATGGAGCCCTACACCGAAGGCAACGACATTTCGGCCCTCGTAGGCAAGTTACCCAAATTTTTACAGGATAACGGTTATGAGTTAAGGATTCTGATGCCCCGCTATGGCGTTGTCAACGAGCGAAGGCACCGGCTCCACGAGGTGGTTCGCCTGAGCGGTATGAATATCATCGTTGACGACGACGATTATCCGCTGCTCATCAAAGTCGCTTCGCTGCCCAATTCGCGCCTGCAGGTCTATTTCCTCGACAACGAGGAGTTCTTCAAACGCAAACAGGTATTTGAAGACGAAGACGGAAAACCGTTTGAAGACAATGCTGAACGAATGACCTTCTTCTGCAAGGGAGCCATCGAAACAGTGAAAAAATTCGGCTGGGCACCTGACATCGTGTTCTGCAACGGCTGGATGACAAGCCTGATTCCACTGTATCTGCGGACAACCTACAAGACCGAGCCTATTTTCGCAAACGCCCATATTGTTTACGGAGCTTACGATTCTCAGCACGAAAAAGAGGGTGGAGAGCGTTTCTTCCAGAAAGCAGCGATTAACAACCTTTCAAAAAAAGATCTGGAGCCTTACCGCGACGGTGAAAGCGTCTCGATGCACAAGGGAGCAGCTCATTTCGCCGATGCCGTCACCCTGGGCAGCGAAGCACTCGATACCACGCAGGAATACCTGTCTGTTTCCGGCCCGAAACCGGTACTTCCATTCACCCCGATCGAAGAGGCGCTGCCAACTTATCTTGAATTCTTCCGCAACCTGACTCAAACCGAGATACAGCGTTAATTCGGAAGCGACCCAACGAAATCCGTCCTGATACCGTTATGTATCGTGACGTATAACTCTGCTACATTTATGACCAAGCGATTCACCGTTCTGGCGGGCTTTTCCTTCGCCATCCTCGCACTGTTAGTTTCTGCCTGCAAGAAACCCACACCCTTTGGCGCAGAACTTCTGGGTGACTCCTTCGCAGATCTGGAATTCACCGACACGATCACCGTGCAGTGTTTTCTGGAGCGGGAAGACAGTATTCAGACGAACGACCGGTCAGGTGCCCTGAACCATTTCCTCTGCGGAAAAATCAATGACCCCGTTTTTGGTCAGTACAGCGCAGAAATCTATACTCTTTTTCAGTCGCAATCACTGAATCCGCAGTTCGACACTACCAAAATTGTGTTCGACAGTCTGGTTTTGTACCTGAACTATTCCTCAGGAGGCATATACGGCGATACCCTGCAGCCACAGAACCTGCGTGTTTATCGCCTTGACCAGCCGCTGAAGTATGGAAAAACTTACTACTCTACGTCGGAGATACCGGCAAGTGAAGAAATTGGCCGTCTCGACAACTTCTATCCCCGCCCCCAGCGCGTCGACAGCCTGTTCGATGGCGTCAAAGGGGAATTCCTGCGCGTGCGCCTGAACGATGATTTCGGCCGCGCACTGATGAATATTGACTCTGCCACCTGGCTCGCCGATACGGCAGTATATGACTTCATCCGGGGTATGAAAATTGTGTGCAATTCATCAAGTACCCCGGGCGCCATGCTCGCATTCGATCTGAATGATACCAAACTGAGCCGAATCAGTATGTACTACACGCAAAAGAGTGATACCAGCTCCAAGCGCTTCGACTTTTTCTTCAGAAACACCAACAAATTTACTCACTTCAACAACGACTATACCGGATCTGAGATCAACCCGCGTATCGGTCAGCAACTCGAAGACAAGCTGTATGTACACGGAATGGATGGCCTCAAACTGCGCATCACCTTCCCGTATGCAAACAATCTCGACAATATAGCTGTTAACAAGGCACAACTGGTGCTGACCGCCGGCGAAGATGACCCCTGGCTCAAACCCGCAGATCAGCTTATTCTGACCGAGCCCCGGGGTGATACCGCCACTGTTTTTACCAGTGATGTGTTATACGCACTCGGCTCCACCGGAACGGGAAGTCTGGCAGCATTCGGCGGCTTCCCTGAAAAGGAAATTCTGGGCAGTACCACAAAGACCCGCTACCGGCTCACTCTGAGCGACAAATTCCAGTCGGTGGTGGATGATGATAACGCACCGGATATCAGAAACCGCACGATTTTCGTCAATGTCTATCCAAGAACGCGCTCCGCAAAACGAGCCTGGTTCTACGGCCCCAAAAGTTCGCTTTTCCCCGCAAAACTCGAACTCAAATACACCATTATCCGATAATCAAATACAACTCGTCATGTGTGGAATAGTTGCCTATATCGGGCAAAAAAAAGCTTACCCGATCCTCATCAAGGGTCTTTCCCGGCTCGAATACCGGGGGTACGACAGCGCCGGGGTGGCGCTTCAGAACGAAAAGGGAGTAAATCTCTACAAAAAAAAGGGTAAAGTTGCTGATCTGGTAGCCTTCACCGAGGGCAAGGATACCAGCGGAAATGTCGGAATGGGACATACCCGCTGGGCAACTCACGGCAAACCCGACGATATCAACGCGCACCCGCACTCCGGAAATGAAGGGCGCCTCCTGCTCGTTCACAATGGTATCATCGAAAATTATTCGGTGATAAAAAGCGCCCTGCAAAAAACCAACGGCCACGTCTTCACCAGTGAAACGGACACAGAAGTGCTCGTACACCTTATAGAGGAAATTCAGAAGACCGACAACCTGCCGCTGGAAGACGCTGTAAGAAAAGCACTCACAAAGGTGCACGGCGCCTATGCCATCGTAGTGATGGACAGAAATGAACCCGGCAAACTGGTCGCTGCCAGAAAAAGCTCCCCGCTCCTCATCGGAATCGGGAAGAAAGAGTTTCTGGTGGCCTCGGATGCCACTCCCATCGTGGAACACACCAAGAATGTCGTTTATCTCAACGATGAAGAGGTGGCAACTATCACGATGGAAGACGGACTTGTTATCAAAAACCTCAAAAATGAAACCAGCTCTCACACTGTTCACTCGGTGGAACTGGAAATCGAACAACTCGAAAAGGGGGGTTATGATTATTTCATGCTCAAGGAGATTTTCGAACAGCCTGTAACCATCGCCGAATGTATGCGCGGGCGCATGAACGCCGATGAAGGCTGGGTCCGGCTCGGTGGTATGGAAGAACACCTGAAGCGGATGCTCAACGCCCATCGAATGATTATTCTGGGCTGTGGCACCTCGTGGCACGCCGGAATGATCGCCGAATATCTGTTCGAAGACCTCGCACGGCTCCCCGTCGAAGTAGAATATGCCTCTGAATTCAGATACCGGAATCCGGTTGTAAGAGAACAGGATGTAGTGCTGGCAATCTCCCAGTCGGGTGAAACAGCCGACACTTTTGCAGCGCTGGAGCTGGCCAGAGAACGCGGTGCCCTCACTTACGGTATCGTGAACGTGGTTGGATCATCCATCGCACGCCTGACGCACTCCGGATCCTATATTCACGTGGGCCCTGAAATCGGAGTGGCATCCACCAAGGCATTCACCGGACAGGTCACGATGCTCACTATGATGGCGCTGATTCTTGGCTACGAACGCGGTTATCTGCCCAAATCGGAATATCAGGAACTGGTTCAGGAACTGTCTCTCCTGCCCTCCAAAGTGGAAAAGCTTCTCAATACCTGTCAGAAACAGGTTGAATATATTGCAGGAGAACTCAAAGATGCCACCAATGCGCTGTACCTTGGCCGCGGATATAACTTCCCGGTAGCCCTCGAAGGCGCACTGAAACTCAAGGAAATCAGTTATATCCACGCAGAAGGATACCCGGCAGCCGAAATGAAACACGGCCCTATCGCTCTGATTGATGAACACATGCCGGTGTTTGTCATAGCGACCAACAAAAGCGCCTACGAAAAGGTGGTTTCCAATATTCAGGAAGTCAAGGCGAGAAAAGGTGTGGTAATAGCAATCGTCACGGAAGGCGATACCACCATCAAGTCCATTGCCGATTATACTATCGAAATACCGGACACCCGCGAGCCTTTCACGCCGCTGCTGTCTGTAATACCACTCCAGCTCTTGGCTTATCACACTGCCGTTTTACGCGGCTGCAATGTTGATCAGCCCCGAAATCTGGCCAAATCAGTCACCGTCGAATAAATTTCACTGAAATAACTGTACATGAACAGTGTCAAAATAGAATACAATACCGAGAAACCAGCCGTACGCTATCCGGAATATGGCCGCGCCATCCAGGAAATGGTGGAACACGCCAAAACGCTGGAACCACGGCCGCTCAGACAGAAAACTGCCGAGTCAATCATCGGTCTGATGATTATGCTCAGTCCGAATAACCCCAACAGGAATATGGACGATTTCAGGGAAAAACTCTGGAATCATCTGTTCGCCATAGCCAATTACGAACTCGACGTAGATCCGCCCGCCGGTATCACAATCGTCAAACCGGAAGAAAAACCCCGGCCGGAACCTCTCGGCTATCCGAACCCGGCCAACCGTATGCGCCATTATGGAAACAGTGTTCATGCGCTTATCCAGAAGGCAATTGAAATGCCCGAAGGTTCAAAAAGGGAAGGCTTCGTAGAGGTTATTGCCTCCTACATGAAACTCGCCTACAAAACCTGGAACAAGGAACACTACGTAAGTGATGATATCGTCAAGGAAGACCTGGAGATTCTGTCAAACGGCCAGCTTTCGCTCCACGAAGGGTACGAGTCGCTGGACAAACTTGCTGCCGGTGCAGGCAGGCTGGATAAAGAAAGGGGCGGCAGCCGCCAGCGAAACCGCGGCGGAGGCGGAAAAAACAGCAAGGGCGGTGGCAATCACAAACGAAACCGCAACGGCGGCGGCGGAAGTGGTAGCGGCGGCGGTTACAACAAACGCCGCAAACGCTGATTACCCGTCAAGAAGTCCGATAACTGGTTAATATTTCATTCATGCCGCTGGATCAACAACACGAATACGAGCGAACAACGAAAGATAGGGGCGAAATGTCCTTCTTTGATCATATCAGTGAGCTGCGCAAACATATCCTGCGCTCGGCAATTGCCATATCCGTATTGGCAATAATCAGTTTTATATACAAGGACTTCGTATTCAATAACATCATTTTTGGCCCCAGAAGGCCTGATTTCCCCACGTATCAGGTTCTCTGCTGGGCTTCTCACCAAATGGGGCTCGGTGAGGCCATGTGTATCACCCCACCCAAATTTGACCTCATCACCCGGCAGCTCGGCGAAGTGCTGATGCAGATTTTATATGTGTCATTCTGGTTCGGTGTTATCGGCGCATTCCCTTATATCTTCTGGGAAGTCTGGCGGTTCATCAGTCCCGGATTACATGAACACGAACGCAGGGTAGTACGGGGTATCGTCGGCATCTGTACCTTTCTCTTCTTCCTCGGAATTGTCTTTGGATATTATGTCATAGCTCCCTTCTCTATCAGCTTCCTCGCAGGATATACGCTCGAAGGCCTTGAAGTGGCACCAACACTTGACTCTTACGTCACATACATGACGATGTTCACGATTCCTACCGGACTGATTTTTCAAATGCCGGTAGCTGCCTACTTCCTCGCAAGAATTGGTCTGATAGGTGCCGCTTTCCTGCGCGAATATCGCCGTCACGCCATTGTGGTCATTCTCATCATCGCAGCTATTATCACACCTCCGGATGTGGTATCCCAAACGCTCGTCGCTATCCCGCTGCTGTTCCTGTACGAAATCAGTATTATGGTGGTGGCACGCGTTCAGAAAAAACAGGCAATCAAAGAGGCACTGGAGGAAAATTCGGGATCCAATGTGCAACGATACTCCGATGACGTGTGATAGTATATGCTCCGCTATTTCCTGCGACGACTACTCATTGCACTGCCCACGCTCCTGATCGTATCGCTGGCAGTATTCGGAATCAGCAAATGCGCTCCCGGCGACCCGGTCGAAACGCTTTTCACGGAGGAATTACGAACCGCTACTGAACCCGGACAAGAGGCTGAACAGTATAAACGGGCGGCCCGGCAACTGGGCCTCGACAAACCGGTCTTTTACTTTACGCTGGCCCCGGCTCCTTTTCCGGATACGTTTTGGGGAGTTTATCCTTCAGAACGCCGCGAACGACTGTCAAAACTCGTGTTCCAGACGGGTAACTGGCCAGACGTATCTCTGTACGACTCCAGTCTGTCAGCGTTTTCCAAAACCGCTCTCTCTATCAGCGACACCTCCAACGCACGAAGGCATCTCGCACTGGAATTGTCGGTGCTGATGACAGCTTCCCGACTGGAAGACATTGACGCATCAATCCGGAAAATATCATCACTGCTGGATTCGCTCCCGACCAGGGAAAAGCTGGCACCCGGTCTGACCGCCCTGAAGTCGGGCGCACAGCGTATGCAGCAAAATAAGTACCCTCTGAAAATTTACAAGCCGGCATTGCACTGGAATGGAACCGACAACCAGTATCATGCCTGGATTACAGGATATATGACGGGAAACTGGGGACTCACCCGGCGCATGAAACCTGTCTGGGAAGAAATCAAACCCGCCCTGCTGGCCACCGCAACGCTCAGCGGAATAGCCCTGTTACTCGCTTTCCTGATTGCTGTCCCGCTCGGCGTGGAAATGGCGCGCTTCAGAAACAGCCGCTTCGACAGGTGGTCGAAACAACTGCTCTTTTTCCTCCACTCTATGCCGGTTTTCTGGATGGGGGGCTTGTTGGTTATCCTGTTCACCGGTAATATTTTCGGAAAGCCGCTTGTTGAAAACCCGTACCTCGATATTACCGACCAGTGGCTGGCCGGCACCGAATCCTTTCTGGCGTGGTTCGTCAGAAAACTCCCCAGATTCATTTTGCCCATCGCGGTACTGACGCTCCACGCACTCGCACTTATTGCCATGCAAATGCGCGGGGGTATGCTGGAAACCATCCGGCAGGATTACATCCGGACGGCACGGGCCAAGGGACTGAATGAAGATGATATATACTGGAAACACGCTTTCCGGAACGCACTTTTCCCGATTATCACGTTGCTCGGCGCCCTGCTTCCCGCGCTGCTCACCGGATCACTGGTCGTCGAAACACTGTTCAATTTTCCCGGACTGGGACTGAAAACGCAGACGGCTTTTCTCAATCATGATCTCGGCACGCTCTCTGCCATTCTCATGGCCGTAGCCATCCTTACCATAGCCGGCAATCTCGTTGCCGATCTGATGTACGCACTGGCAGATCCGCGCGTACGCTTCTCCAATTCTCCTTGAAAAGCCCTTGGGGGCGGCGAAATGTCGGGAATAATCAATAGTGAAAATAAAATTGATTATAAACGACACTTAATTCAAAACATATAGCATTAATTATATTGTCAGGCACTTTTGTAGCGCCATCATTATTATTTACCCTGTTACGCGGGGTACTCCCTGTTTCGCTGCACCTCAGGCAGCCACTGCGGACAACCTGCGGACAACAAAATTCTTCTAACATGAGAACACTTGTCACCTTCGCCCTTGTCACTCTTTTCTGGTCTGCCACAAAAGCCAATGGAGTGGCAGTCGTTGACGCCGGAAATGGCGTTTATCTTCAGCTCACTGCCTCTTTTGTCAGTGTCAACGTAGAAAACCAGATTGCCATCACCAAAACTACACAAGTATTCAAAAACCAGTTTTCAACGGCAAAGTATGTCCGCTATGCTTTCCCGATGCCCGCCTCAGCCAGTGCCGTAAAACTCCGCAGACAAAGCAATGGACTCTGGTATGAAGCCAATCTCGGCTCGAGTGCCCAGGACACTATCCTGCCAGGTGGCGGGGGCGGAACGGGCACAAACCAGATACTCAAAAACTATCTGGGAAATTTCCCCCTGTACTTCACGGTGCTGGAGCCAGTAGAACCCAATAGCACTGTAACCATCGAACTCACTTATGTGGAACTGCTGCCCTACAAAAATGGCGTGGTTACCTGCAATTATCCCGCAACATACACAAGTATTCAACCGGGAGCTCTCAGTACGCAGGAATTCAACTTCCTGCTCTCATCAGGCAGAAAAATCGAACAACTGTCCTTCGTGTCGCACCCGGGTACACCGGTAACGCTCAGCGACTATGAAGGCTCTTTCTCGAAGACCATCGTCAGCAGTCCCGCCTCTTCCAATTTCAAGGTGGAATACAGGCTAAGTGCAGGCGACCTCGGTCTTTTTGATTTCAGTGTGTTCCTGAGCGATACGCTCGGGTGCGATAATTACGGCAACGGTTTCTGCGCTTTTGTGGTGGAACCCAACCCGAATCCGAATGCAGACATTATTCCAAAGGTGTTCACGCTGATTATTGACAAATCGGGCAGTATGTCCGGCGACAAGATGCAACAGGCCAAGGACGCAGCCTCCTTTATTGTTGACAACCTGAATGTTGGCGATAAATTCAATATCGTGGCATTTGACAATATCATCTCCACTTTCAAGAACGATCATGTGGACTATAATGCATCCACCCGGCAAGCAGCACTGAACTATATTTCTGCCCTGTCTGCTGGTGGATCTACCAATATTTCCGGCGCCTTCAGCACGGCAATTCCCCAGTTCATCAATGACCTCGGAGACACATACAATATCATTATTTTCTTTACCGACGGGGTTCCTACAGCAGGAAATACCTCGACCATCGGTATTCTAAACGGAATCAGCGACCTCGTAACATACCTCGAAAAGGAACTCAGCATTTTCACTTTCGGGGTCGGTGAAGATGTAAACAAACCACTCCTCACCACTATCGCCCTCGAGAATAACGGTGTAGCGCAGTTCCTCGACAACAACGAACTGGCCTCCTCTATCAGCGATTTCTACCAGACCGTCAGAAATCCGGTGCTCCTGAACACAGATGTTGCCTTCGAACCCAATGTTATCTACGAGACTTACCCGATTGATATGCCCAACCTGTACAAGGGAAGTCAGATGATCGTGGTGGGAAGATATAACGAACCCGGTCCCGTCAATGCGCTCTTCTCGGGAACGGCATTCGGCGCCCCTGTGTCCTATCAGTATCCGATTCAACTGACCAGTAAAGACAGCCTGAAATATCGTTTCCTGCCCAAAATATGGGCCAAACAGAAGGCTGCACACCTGCTGCAACTGTTCTATGCTTCCACTAATCCCGCAGAGAAGGAAACACTGGAAGCCGAAATCAAAAATCTGAGTACCTGCTACGGGGTCGTGACCGACCTCACCAGTTTCGTGGACAATACGGGTGGTGGCACCATATCCACACTCGAAATCCCGAATCAGGAGGAGGGTGCTTCTCCAGTACGCATCAACTCCATTTCACCCAACCCTGTTTCCGATCAGGCGAAACTGTTTTTCTCGCTCACGGAAGACTTCTACGGTGATGTAAGGATTGAATTGCGCGATATGCTGGGCAAACTGGCCGGATCATGGGTTTTCTCTGTCAATGGCGCCGGTGACTATGTGTTTGATCTTCAGGTCGACAAAAGCATTGTAAAGGGAATTTACCGCATCAGTATCCACACACCCGGCGGCACAACAGGCGCCATGCTGATGATCAGATAACCCCGGCTCGTCCTGCCCGGGCGCCCTCTCTCTTTTTTGCCTATCTTTGCAGCGCAAAACCACCACTGATGGCGAAAGAATGGACGCTCGGGCAGAAAGCCGCGGGACTGAAACAGGAAAAAGAATACGCACTGCTCGTCGGACTCATCACCCCCGATGTCACCGAAACGCAGGCTCACGAATACCTCGATGAACTGGAGTTTCTCGCCATGACCGCCGGCGCAGAAACAGTAAAAAGATTCACGCAACGGCTCCAGCACCGCGATGCGCGCACTTTCATCGGAAGTGGCAAAGTGCTGGAAGTCAGGCAGTACCTCGAGCGGCACGAGGAAATATCCATGGTCATTTTCGACGACGACCTCACCGGAAAACAAACCAACCTGCTCGAAGAGGCCCTGAAAGTGAAGATTATTGACCGCTCAACGCTGATTCTCGACATTTTCGCCAACAGAGCCCAGACCGCTCAGGCAAAAACGCAGGTCGAACTCGCCCAGCTCAAGTATCTCATCCCGCGCCTGCGCGGCCTGTGGACGCACCTTGAACGACAGCAGGGGGGTATCGGTATGAGGGGCCCCGGTGAAACGCAGATAGAAACTGACCGCCGTATCGTTCAGCAAAGGGTCAAATCGCTGGAAGAACGCCTGAAGGATATTGACAGGCAAAACCAGACGCAGCGGAAAACACGCGGCGAACTGATTCGCGTTGCACTGGTGGGATATACCAACGTAGGAAAAAGTACGCTCCTGAACCTGCTCTCCAAATCGGAGGTGCTGGCAGAAAACAAACTGTTCGCCACGCTCGATACCACGGTGCGCAAGGTGGTCATCGGAACAATGCCGTACCTGCTCTCCGATACCGTCGGTTTTATCCGGAAATTACCCCACCACCTCGTGGAGAGCTTCAAAAGCACGCTCGACGAAGTGCGGGAAAGTGATATTCTGCTGCATGTCGTGGATGTTGCCCACCCGCAGTTCGAAGATCATATCAGAACGGTTCAGAAAACACTGCAGGAAATCGGCGCCTCTGACAAGCCCACGCTGATGGTGTATAACAAGATTGACCTGTACCGCGAAAGATACTTCGACGACCTGCTCACCACGCAGGAAAAGACCGACATTGAAGCCGATCTGCGCGAACGCCTCGGCAGTAATTTCGGCGAGAACGTGTTCATTTCAGCCCATACCAAAGAGGGTATCGAACAACTGCGCGAACGGATGACACGCCTCATCAAGGAAGCTTATGTCATCCGGTATCCGCATCAGGTCAAAAGCTGGTAGTAATCAGAGACGAATCATCTTCCTGACGGCATTGCTCTCACCCGTCTCCAATTCGTAATACATCACACCGGAAGGGAGCCCCTCCGCCGTGAAGTAGTTCATCCCCTTCGCACACGCACCAGTGCGCGTAAGGAGCTGTTTTCCATTCACATCAAATATACGCAGCGTAGCCTCTCCATCCGCCTCCATGTTGAACGGAATCCGGGTTCCTGCCTCAAACGGATTGGGCTGATTCTGGTACAACTCAAACCCCGTGATATCCGGGAAGGAAAGTACCAGCTCGTGTATCTGCGCGCC